>JGI10211J14876_10000230_pt1 | contig 23211 bp, 32 predicted proteins | sample Etolagsediment_FD_14876 | JGI IMG/M metagenome (IMG submission 14876)
GATATAAGAAGGTTTTCGCATCTTATGGGGGATGCTCCTGGAAATTCTGACGGGCATTATAGCGGATCTATCCAGCCTCAGCACTTTTCAGCCTCTAATAGGCTGTTGTTTAATCTTTCTAACATTGTGAAATATGTTCATAGGTATCCGCATAAGGGGACTCCTATTAAGGATTTACAAAAAGCTGCATGGTATGCTGAATACCAAATTATAGATAATAATTATTTTGTAATTCCTAGATGGTCTGAGTCTTGTATTTCACCTAACGAGTATGTAGATGCTCATCCTGAGTTTAATGATTTACAGATTGAGATTCCGTTTTTAATTTGGAAATATAATTGGCAGGGGTCTTTAGTATATTTAACAGATGCTAAAGATCTTATTGACTCGTACATTAAGCAATGTCAAGAGTAATTGTTCAAATAGGTTTTGTCAAGAACCGAAAGATGACTCAATCAATTAAGGCTTATTTAAATGATGAGGAGCTGAGCTGGAATGATGGTCCTAGTGCTGGTACGTATTTAAGTAGCTTGAAGGATAAACATTATAGAGGGATGTCTTGGTTTATGTATGAGCTTAATGCTCAAAAAGAGGATGTTATACGCTTAGCTGTTAAAACTTATCTTAGCGGTATAGGTTTAGATGAAGAAAATACTTTTGAGTCATTATATTATGTTGATGAAGATGCTCCTGTTAGGGAATTTGAGGTTCCAAAAGTAGGTATGCGCGGGTATCCTTTAATAAAAGGTAGGTTTTTGGAAATAGACTCTATTTCTGAAGATGAAAAACGTAAAGCTGACATAGAAGAATTTATGAATGAAGGGTTTTAGATGAAAGTATCTTTTAAACGGTTAATAGGTCCAGAGGAGATGGTTCCTGCTATGAGGGTTACTAAAGGAAAGGATATGTTTGATGCTAAGATGCCGTCTTTAAAATTGTGGTATAAGATGATTTTATCTCAGCATAGTTCACACAGGGTGGTTGTTTATCGTTTTTATTGTGAGGATGTACCTTATTATGTGCATACTCACTTTGTAAGGCATAATCAAGGAATTCAGTTTCATGTTAAAAGTCAGAGAGTAGATAAGGACAGGGCCAATTCCCTTCAAGGTGCTTTTGTTGATATGTTATTTGATGCTAATGTACAAGCTTTGCTCAATGTAGCTAAAGCTAGGTTGTGTTATAAGGCTGATGATACTGCTAGGTCTTTAATGAAAAAAATTAAATATGCTTTGATTTTTGAAGGAGATGAATATGATAAAGTCTTAGGCAAATTGTTAATGAAGCCTTGTCAATGGTATCCTGGGTTTTGTTCAGAGTTAGAGTCTTGTGGTAGGGTGGCAAATATAAGGTCTCTTTCAGAGGTTCATAGGAGGATAATAGATGAAGAATAGTGAAGAAGATCGGTTTGATTTAGGTAAGGGTGTAGGTATTGAAATAGGTAAAAAAGTTGGATATTCATCAGGTTATAAAGATGGGTTTGAATGTGGAAAAGAACAAGGTTATACTGAGGGTAGATATATAGGTTTAGCTGAAGCGCCACGTATAATTGATTATAGTCTTAATGAGTTTTTGGATAGTAATTATAATAATTTTTCAGGTTTAGATGTACTTGTAGAGGCTTTAATGGATTATGTAGGTAATAGTCCATATTATAGATGCCTTTTAAAGGAAAAATTAGAAGAGAAATTTAAAGTATAATGATTTTTATTGATAGAAATAGGGATCAATTTTCAGCTAAGCTTGATCTTAGAGACCCTAATTATAAAAATATATATATATTATTAAGGGGTCTTTTAAGTGTTAAAAATATAAAAGATGATTTGTATTCTTTATCTTATCAAGATTTTAAAGCTCTTAAAAAGAAACTAGACCAGTATGGTCTAGTTTATGGTCGTAAAATGACCAAGGAAGCTCTAGAGCTGTATACGGAGTATGCAGCTCTAGAGAAGAGGAATCAAGACATTAAGGACGGAGTCCATAATGTTGCTATTGAGGATGATCTTAAGGGTAAATTAAAAACAGTTCCGTATCCAGACCAATTAACAGCTATATCTTATTTAAAGAATAATAGAAGAGCTGGGTGTTTTGACTGTATGGGTGTTGGAAAAACGTTACAGACGTTAGGATTCATGGCTGCTATGTCAGCTAAGCTAAGGAAAACGTTAATAATTGCTCCAAAATCAGTGTTATTGGGTTTTGATAGGGAAATTAAAAAGCATACTAATTTTAAATCAATTACTATACCTGCTGGTAGGGCGAAAGCTTTAGAATTTATTAAGAAAAATAAAAATACTGATTGGGATATAATACTTGTTCACCCTGAGAATCTTATAGGGTCAAAATCGAAGCATAATGTATATGGTGATGTTTTAAAAGTTTTAAAAACTATTAAGTTTGATTTAATAGTTGTTGATGAGTTTCATTTATATAAGAATATAGAGTCAAAAAGGACTCAATGTGTTATTTCTTTAGTGAAAGATACTAGGGATCGACAAGGTAAGCCTGTAAGATTTGTAGCATTAACTGGGACTCCTGTTTCTGAGTCTCCAGCTAATGCTTATGTATTCTTAAAGTTGCTTGGAAATGAGCGTTTACCTCATTTCCAGCATTTTGAGAATTATTTTACAATTAAGAAAGATCAAAAGATAACGAGACGTGTTAAAGTAGGTAAAAGAACTAAGTTAAGAACTTTTAACATTAAAAAAGTTGTAGGTTATAAAAATCTACAAGAGTTGAAGGATAGAATTGAGGCTGTTTCTATTAGGCGAACTAAAGAAGACATGATAGGTTTTCCTGATAAGATTTTTGTAGTAAGGGATGTTGAGTTAATAGGTAATCAGAAAAAGCTTTATAAAGCTGCTTGTGGTAAAGTTAAATCAGGTTTGAAATATGAATCTAAAGTAAATTTAGAGAAGTTTTTTACAGGAGACGGAGACGCGGTGCGTCTCCGTCAATTGTTAAATCATCCAGCTTTTGTGGATGAAGGAGGTGAGTCTGCTAAATATAACGAGGTAGATAATATTTTGGATGATTTATTTGCTGATCCTACTCAAAAAGTTGTTATTTGGACTGAGTTTAGAAAAGCCGTAGATCTTATTTATGATAGGTGGAATGATAAATATGGTGTTATTAAGGTATATGGTGGTGTAGATATTGACGAGAAGGCTGTTAGGAGCTTTGAGGATGACCCTTTACCAAGAATAGCTGCCTGCATACCTGCTAAGGCTGGGACAGGCGTTGACTGGCTTGCTAGGGCTCGTACGGCTATTTATATTGATAGACCTTATTCTTATAATTTGTATAAACAGAGTATTGACAGGATACATAGAAGGGTTAAGACTGATGGTAATCTAAGCAAGCTAGATTTAATAAGGTCTCAACCTGCGACTATTATATTTTTAGACGTTGTTGAGTCTATTGATGAGCTAGTAGCTGAGAGTTTGAATTCTAAAGAAGAAGTTGCAGATGCGGTTACCGTGTCTAATAAAAAATTAATAAGTTTAGGTAGAAGAGATCTTTTACGATATCTAAGGTAATAATATGATTCCTAAAATGAAAATGAATATGACTGACGAGTCTGTAAGCAAAGACCATGCTACTTTTAAAGCTTATAAATATAGGAAATCTCTTTTATCAATGAGTAAGTTGATTTGGGTTTATTTTGGGTATTCAGGCTTAAGTAATCCCTGGCATAATTCACCAGATCCGCTATGGAAGTATTCTTTGAAAACTATAAATGGGTTTATAGACTTTCTAGATCAGGAATCTATAACTCTAGAATCTTATGCTATTTTGTTTTTTCCGTTAGTTCATTATTCTAAGTATAGTAAGATAGGAAATATTATTTCTAATAAAGGTCATAGATCTTGGGCTAAGAAGCTGATGAGGTATGTAAAAGACCCTGAGTTGTTTGACGAGACTGCTGATTTATTGTTAAAGTTTTTTGAATATCAAGTTGAATATGACGGTAAGGCTTTTATACCTGCTAGTAAAGTTGTTCAAGCAGATTTAGAGATTACAAATTCTGGTAAATATTGTGAAGCGTATCATAGATTGGTTGATAGAATTGTGCAATTAAAAAGTAATGATATAGATCCTTTTGTATGGTTAAGGGAGAAGGTTAGACTAGTTAAAAGTGCATTTCCTGATAGTCCTTTGCAGTTAAGAACTATTTTAAATGTTAATGGCTTGGAACCCTCTATGAAAGATTTGAAATCTTATACTAATGATGTTTGGAGAGAAATTAAAGATTTTTTAGGATTGTCTCAAGATTGTGATATATCTGATGGAGTTATTCCTAAGGGGTGGGGTTCCTCTTCTGAGGATCATTCTGATTTAAAAGATATTGTAAGAATTGATAAAAATGGATATTATTATTTTAAAGATGGTTCTCAGAGAAAGGGTAAATTTCATTATTCTAAAAATACTTATTTTGTTATAGGGTGCACTCCTGCTAATTTTAATGAGTTTAAAGAGTCGTGGCTAGATAGGAGGCTTATTTCTGCTATGCCTACATGGGAAGAGTATAGTATGTATGGTGTTTATAAAGGCTATTGGGATTATGAGGGTAAGTCTTTAACTGGTAGAGGTAGAAAAATTAAGTGGAGGTCTAATGGACGTAAAAAAGAAAAATGAATTAGTTCTTGTTTTTAATGAAGATTTGATGTATGGTTTTAGAGGATTGTTACCTAAAGACTATCCAGAATCTTTAAGTATACATGGTGCTTCTATGATTGAGGAAGATATTAGATGGTTAAAAGAGTGTAGTTTTCGTTCTTTTTTTATGCCAAGGGGTTTAGTCGAGAATGATTCTAGATATAAACAGATTATTCCTTATATTGTTATTGTAAATGCTGATCAAGTATTTACTTATCAACGAAAAGGTACTGAGTCAAGGTTAACTGACAAGATTTCTATTGGTATAGGTGGTCATGTTAATGTTTGTGATTATTGTTTAGGTAAGACCTTATTTGATACTGTTAATAATGCTGCTAATAGGGAATTTAGGGAAGAAGTTTATGTAAAAGGCGTATCTGATCAATCTCAATTTTATTTGTATAATCAGTTAATGAATCCTGTTGGTGTTTTATATGCTGGAAATGTTGGAGATGATGTTAATTCTGTTCATTTTGGGGTAATTTATATTGTTAGGCTTCATGCAATAGCTGCAGCTAGTTTAATTTTGAAAGAAGAAGGTAAGCAGTTGGATTGGATGTCTCTTAAAGATCTTAAGAATATGGAAAATTTAGAAGAATGGTCTAAATTGGTTGTAGAGAAATGTTTGTAAAATGAATAATTTAAAATCGTCTATAATAGGGTCTTGTGAGTTATGTGGTAAAACTGGGTTTTTACCTGATAACTCGCCATGTAAGTGTCTGTTAAAGTTTAGAGCTTTTAATAGACTTATTTTAGGCGGTTTTACTATGAAATCGCTGGAATTAGTTTCCAGCGATTTCTATGAGCTTCCAATTATTGAGTCTGGAGAAGAGTTTTTAGATTATTATTCTATTAACTTTGATGAAATTGAGAATAGGGGTCTTTCTCTTTATATTCATAGTAGGGAGAGAGGTCGTGGGAAGACAACTCTTACTCATTATTTAGTGTATAAAGCAGCTTTGTATTTTTCTCATAAAGATAAGTATTCTACTTCTCGTGATTATACTTTTATAAATATAGAGGACTTATTAGAATTTGATAAAAATGGTAAAGCTGATTATTGGAAATCTACGTGGCTTGTTATTGATGATTTAGGTAATGAAAATAGATCTGCTGTTTGGAAGAAAGAGAATGTTAGTTCTTTAATGCAGAAGTTAATGCATTATAGGAGGGATAGAAACCTACCAACGCTTATAACGTCAAACTATAAACCTGATAACTTATCTGTCTTATATTCAGGAGATTTGGATTCTCTTTTAGAGATAGGACCTGACGGTAGTATTAGAGGTATGGTTTTTAGGGAGGTTGAAGTTGGGGGTGGTGAGGATTTTCGCCAAGTAACAGATTTTACTTCTTGGCCGGTTTAAGACATAGGAGGAAAAATTGATTAATGTATACATATGTCATCCATATACTGATGATCCTGAAGAGAATGTTAAAAAAGTAAGAAAATTAGTAGAAAAGTTTGCTTATAGTGCTATAGCTAAGATGGGAAACCAAGATGTATATAAAGCATGCCCTACGTATGATGATGATGTTTTATCATTGTATCAAGATGTTTATGTTCCGGTAAGTCCGATGCTTGCATTTCCAGAGTTTATGTCTGAGGTGGAGGGCGTTAGTAGGAGCCATGCTATGGCTTTTTGTCTTAGTTTGTTGGCTTCGTGTGAGGAGATCTGGGTTTGTTCTAGAGATATTTCTGACGGTATGGCTGAAGAAATTAGCTTTGCTTCTGAGCACGGTATAAAGGTAGTCTGGAAGGCTTAGATTTGCGTATTACTGTTAAAATAGAGAGCGAATTTTTAGCCTCGTTGCTAAAAAAGTCTGTTGCGCTTGATTTTTCAGTTCTTGATTATGTTGATTCAGGTTATTTTTCTGTTGATTCATATAAATGGTTAGCTAATAAGCTAAAGGAGCGTAAGTGGGCTCCTTTAGCTTTCGATGTTGTAGATCAGCTATTGTTAGAAGATATAAAAGATGATGAAAAGCGGAATGTTTTTAGAAATCAAATATGGGAATTATATGTTAGGGAATTAACTTATGAAGATGATGCTATAAATAAATTTAAAACATTTATAGCTTATTCGGTTATTAAATCAGAAATAAAATCTTCTTTTGATGGGTTTGATAGATCTTCTAGATTGGATTATATGATCGAACAGCTTGGTAAAGCTGTTCGCGATGCTAATGATATTATAAAAACTGAGTCTTTGGATCATACGGATTATGCTTCAAACTATGAGAATAGGGTACAAAAAAGAAAAATTGAAAGAGATCATCCAGAATTAAATCCAGTAGTTAGATTTGGAATAGATGGTTTAGATTCCCAATTTAAGATAAAAGGTCCTATGGTAGTTGATTTTTTTGCTCCTTTTAAGAGATATAAATCTATAGCTTTAAATCATATGGGTTTTTCAGCTTTAGTTCAAGGGTTTAATGTACTTCATGTAGTGTATGAGAATACTATAGAGTTGACAGAAGATCGTTATGATACTTTATTTTCTCAATTATCTTATGATCGTGTTACGTCGTTAGCTTTAAACCAAGATGAAAAAGATCAAATGGATAGATTATTTAGTTGGATTAATTTGTGGACATCTAGGTTAAAGATCCTTAAATGTATTCCTAAAATTACTACTATAGATCAAGTTATTGAATTCATAGAAAAGTTACAAATAAGAGAGAACTTTAAGCCAGATGTTATCATAGTTGATTATTTGAATATTGTAGCCCCTACTATATGGGATAGAGAAGAGCGTTTAAGGCAGGGCCAAGTTGTGTGGGATCTTAAAAAACTTGCAGATACTTATAATTGTCCTGTTATTACTGCTTCTCAGGCTAAAATGGAAGCTGTTAAAGCCGAGAGGTTAAATCAAAGTCATAGAGGTAAGTCTATTGATATTTCTCAAGGTGTTAATCTCTCAATTGCTCTAGATCAAACTGATGAGGAAAGGGATGAAGGGCTTTTAGTTTTTTCTCCTATGTTTTCTCGTGAATCTCCTATAACTATACCAGAAGTAGTTGTAGATACTAATCTTGATAAAATGCAAATTTGTAGGGAAGCTAAGGACCTTATAAATTTAGCATATTCTAATTATAAAATATAGACACTTTTCTTGACTTTTTAACTATATCGTTGTAGTATGTATATATGATTGATAAGACACAATACATATTGAGCAAATTTCCAGGATGTTCTCCTAATATGAATGGGACAATTAATACGCATTGTCCTTTTCATAATGATGTCAGACCTTCATTTTCAATTGATATTGAAGAGGGTTTGTTTATTTGTGGAAGTAAGTCTTGTGGGGTTCGTGGTAGTTTTCCGTTATTTTATAAATTAATGGAAAATATTGATTCGTGGAAAGATGTTTGGGAAGATCTTAAAGAGAAATCAACTAATTTTGATATAAACGAATTGTTTGATAAAAATATGCCTAAAAAAGCATATGATATAAGTGTTTTTCCTCCTGATAGTCTACTTGAGCCTTTGGCTCAAGTAGACTATCTATTTAATAGGGGTATTGGTCAAGACACTATAGATAAATTTGGTCTTAAATATGGTGTGTATGGTGAGTCTTCAGGTATAAGTATAACCGGGTCTATAGTGTGTCCTGTTTGGGATATTGATGGGTCTTATAAAACTTTTCAAGTAAGGTATTTGAGTCCTAAAGCGAAGATGAGATGGTGTAATCCGTTAGGGAGCCCTATTCAGGATTTATTATATGGTGGCTGGCTTGTAGGACCAGATAAAAATACTTTATGGATTGTTGAAGGTGCTAGTGATGTTTGGCGTTTGTCTTCTTACGGTATTCAAGCCGTAGGCTTGAATACAAAAGAAGCTTCTTCTTCACAATTAAATAAAATTACAAAGATTTGTAAATATATGGAATTGAAGCCTGTAGTGTGTTTAGATGGTGATGCGTCTGAAGCTAATGAAAAATTATTTAATGAGGTAGTGGCTTTAGGTTTTGATTCATTTTTGATAAAGTTAGATTATAATGAAGACCCTGGTGGACTTCAGTATGATCGTATAGTAGATTTGTGGAGGATTTCGCGTGAAAACAAGTAATGATGAGTTATTGGTGTATTTTAATACTGTTTTAAATAATTTAAAATATGAAGACGTTGAGTTTTATAAAGCTTTATCTCATTGGAAGCCTTATTTATTTTCATCTTGTGTTAAAATTTCTAAAGTAATAGGGGAAGAAGCTGTAGATGTTTTTGGTAATATATTAGTTCAGCTTGTTAAACTTAATAATTATTATAATATACCTTTTTATAGGTTTAATGGTAAGGTATATGAGTGCGATGATAGATCTGGTCCTGTGATGAAGTTAATATCTCCTCGTTTTAATAAAAGAAGAGAAAGTCCTGTGACTGCTAATGTTGAAAATGTTGAACTTGTTAAGAAAGCTTCATTGGATAGTTTGGTTTATACTAAAATAGGTCAGTGTCTTTCAAGTATACTCAGGGATTATCGAACTAAGAAAAATGGATTTATTATTGAAGGCACAAAATTGTATAAAGAACCTGAGATTAGCTTTCAAGATTATTTTTCAGATTTTGATGATTCTCTGTGCTTTGAAGATGTAATTTCTAGTGATGACGTTAGAAATTACCTCTATTATATAAATCAAGAAGACAATGTCAATTATCTGCTTTTAAAAGATGAGATTTATGATAATTTGTCTTGGGTGGCTAGGGCGGTGTTTACTTGTTTATGTGACGATTCTATGTTATCTGATACTAATATTAGTCGTATGTTAAATTTTCCTTTTTCATATTTGAGATTTGCTCATAGGGAAATTTCATTAGTTACTGAAAAAATACTTGACGATTGTTATGATGTGAGCTATATTAGGTTTTCTAAGGTGAAACCAGTATATTTGAGGTCGGATTTAATATGTGTTTAACTATATTAAAAAATAAGGTTTTGATAGATTTTTCATATTTGGATGAATTTACTAAGGTAGCTGAAAGGTCTGTGGGTAAATCTGCTAAATTTGTTTATTTTAGTTTTGATGGATCTTATTTTAAAATTTATTGTTCTGGTGATTCTTCTTATTCTATTTTATCGGTAAAAGTAGATTCTGAGGCTCCTGATTTTAACATAGGTGTTAGCTTTGATAATTTTTTTACTGTATGTAAGAGGTTATATGAGGGTGAAGTAGAACTTATTATTGATAAATCTAAATTACATATAAAAAAGGGTAATATTAATGTTAGATTGTCTATAATTGCTAGGAAAACTCAAATTTTAGATGCTAAAGGGGCAAAATTACCTGATAGGCATGTTAGATGGTTTGTTGACTCTATTTCATCAGTTTTGAATATAGACGATTCTTTAAAAAATACGGGAGTTCAATTTCCAGGTATTTTATTTGATAATGATGAAGTTTCTTCTAGATTGTGTAAATTTTCTAGGACTTCTTTAGCTTTTAGATCTGGAAACCCTATATTTGGTACCAAATATAGGGTTGTTTTGCAGGATGCTGTTGCTGGTTTTGCTAAATCTTTATGTAAATTAGTAGATAGTATTTTTATAAATGAAAAAGGCTTGGGTTTTAATCTTAAATGTGGGACGAAATCATTTTTTAGTTTTGTACATGACAAATATCCTGAAGATTATATTAATATTTGGGGTTTAAAAAATGATGTCTCACTTTTAGATGATTCTTGTGTTAAGTATGAGTTTGTAAATAATTCTTTGTATTGTGCTGGTGATCTTGTATCTTCTGTTCTAGGTGATTTGGATCATTTTATTATTTTTGAAACCATAGGTGTTTCCCAAACTAGTTTAGTTTGGGAACTTTCTGGTAATACTTTTGATGGTACTTTTGTTAGTGAGAAGGTTTTGAGTACTATGGGTCCTAATGTTGATAAGTTTCAATTAAATAAAAAAGCTTTTTTAAAATTATTGTCTACATTTGGAGAGGAAGTTTTTATGTGTGATTTAAATGATTCTGTGTTAGCTTTAGCTAATGCAGATAATACTGCATTAGCTTTGTTATCTAAAGCAGTTGCGTAAGAGGTGTTTTTATGGCTAAATTGTTACCTAAAAAAGTTTTAGATTCTAATTTATTGAAAGAGTTAGCGAAGTATTATAAAATAGATACTTCTTCTAAAAGTTGGAATCCTGATGAGTTTATAGAATGGGAATGTTTTTCTCATCCTAGCTTGGAATATCATGACTGTAATATAAGGGCTAAATTGTTTGGAGGTCATGTTTGTAAATATTGTAAACATATTCCAGGAAGACCTTGTGTTATCTCTTGTGATTTTCAGCATTTTTGTTTAGCTGTTTATGCTTGGAGAATTGGAATTGGTGGATCTGATCTTCATAAAGCCTTAAATCATAATTTATATAAGTTAGATAACGAAGAATTGTATGGAGAGGTTATTAAAGTTTTGAGTAATGAAGCTCTTGAAGAGGTACAAGACTGCTCTAATCAGTCTTGTACCTCTTGTGAGGCTTCTCAGGAGTCTTCTTACAATCCCACTGAGGTTCTTGAGGATACCGAAGCTCATGAGTCTGAGTTGTCAGTTTCTGAAGGTGTCAGGACATCTGAAGATGATATTACAGAATTTGGCAAGACTGTGTTTGAACCTTGTGATGATAAGTTAACAATTAAGGAGGCTGCTGATTATTATGGGTGTACTTATTGTAACATCTATAATTATGTAAATAAGGGTAGAATTTCTCATGAAGTTATAGATCAAGAGGGTAAAAAGCCTAAAGTTTTAATTAAAAAATCTGATTTAGATGAGTTTAAAGCTAAACATTGTAAGAGGAGGTCTAGGAAAAATTGAAGTTATTATTAAACTAGAATATAGAGGTTAATTATGTCTGAATTTAAAGAAAATAGGGTTAAAGTGCATGAAATAAAAGAGGGTAATGTAGTTTTAGAGATTTATAAAAAAGTAAATACTATAAATAATAAGGTTTATTTTGATTATAGAACTAATCGTGAGTTTGTAGTGTTTGATAATGAACGTAAGCGTACTCCTAATTGTCAACAACGTGACTTAAGAGATAATATCATAGCTTTAGTAAAAGCTATGAATTGGATTTCACAGCAACATAAAGTTATTAAAGGAAAATAAGTGTTTTTTAATGATTTGAAGGTACCATCAACCTATGTTTTAGTTGATACTCCTAGAAAGCTTGCATGGCTTGAAAAAGAGCTTATGAAGTCTAAGATTTTTGCTTTTGATATTGAGACTACACATCCTACTATTTTGAATAAAGTTAAAAAGAGGGATTATAAAAGAATAACTGATGTTAAATTAGCTGGTATTTCGTTTGCCTGGGGTCGTTATAAGGTAGAAATACCTTGGAAGCCGGGTAATGCTGCTTATATTCCAATTGTTAGGTCTGATGAGTCTAGATATTGGGGACGTTTACATGATAATGTGATGAATATTATTTCTAGAATTTTAGGATCTTTAATACCAAAAATTGCACATAACGGTAAGTTTGACGTTAAAGAGTTGTATAAACTTGAAAAAATTAAAACTCAAAATGCGTGTCATGATACTATGCTGATGTATGGCCTTTTAGATGAGGAGAATATTAATTGTTCTTTTGCGCTTAAGTCTGAGTTTAATAGTAAAGGTGAGATAAGAAAATTAGGTTTATCAGATTATTTATTAGATACGTCTGCAAGTCAATTTAAAGGTGATTTAGATGATGCTCTTACTCATTACGATAAAAATTATAGGCGTTATCATAAAGTTCCTTTGAAGTATCTGTATCCTTATGGGTGCGCTGATTCTGATTTAACTCTTTCTTTAAAATTAGTTTTAGAAGATATGATTAAAGAGGAAGGACTTAGTTGGGTTTATAATAATATTACAATGCCTTTGTCTAATGTTATTATGCAAATGGAGTTGCACGGTTGTCCTCTTGACGTTGGAGAGGCTAAGAGAGTTGAGACAGAACAACTAGCAATTGTTAGGTCTGCTGAGTCTAAGATCCATCAAATAGTTGGTAGGGAGTTTAAGGCTACCTCAACTGAGCAACTAGGTAATGTTCTCTTTAATGAATTGGGTTTTAAGGGAGGTACTAGGAATAAAAAGGGATGGGTTGTAGATCGCAATGAGCTGAAGAGGCTTAAGGTGGCGTATAATCATCCAATTATTGATCCAGTGATTGATTTAAGGCGTGCTCAGAAGATCGGAGGTACCTACGCCACTTCGTCTTTAAATATTGTTGATGATTTTTCTGAAGACGGAAAAATAGGTTGGGTGCATCCAGAGATTTTTCTTATATCTAAAACTGGTAGGCTTAGGTGTAAAGATCCAAATTTAACTAATTTACCTAGATCTGATTACGGTGGTAAAATAGTTAAAGGAATGTACAGATGTCCTGAAGATTATGTATTTATTTTTAAAGACTTTAGCCAAATGGAGTTGAGGGTGATAGCTCATGTGTCTCAAGAGCCGGTTTGGATTGATGGGTTTAATGCAGGGCAGGATATGCACTCATCTATGGCTAAATTAGTTTTTAACTTACCGTGTGACGCTGATCAGGTTGAGAATTTGTATACGGAAAAAAGATCTCAGGCGAAAGCTGTTAATTTTGGTATAGCTTACGGTCAGTCTATTTATTCTCTTTCTGAAAAATTAGGAATTACTTATGAGGTTGCTGAGGATTTAATCAATAATAAGTATTTTGGTCAAGCTCCAACTCTTAAGAGTTGGATAGACCAGACTCATAAGTTTACTGAGATTTATGGTTATGTTGATAATATTTTTAAGCGTAGAAGACATTTACCTGATGCTCAAATAGTAGTTCCTAGAGGTGTGAAGTGGCCTGCTAAAGAGTCTAAACCTACTTGCTACCGAGAAGCTCCTAAGCCTTATGAACTTGATATAGACCTTGATGATATATATGATGTATCTGAAGCTTCCATAGGACAACAGATAAAGATTAAGAAGCTGTATAGATCTATGAAGTGTGCTTATTGTCCTCATTTGAAATCTTGTTTTATAAATACTGCTTCAAAAACCTTAAAAGGTAAGAAAAATAGAGCTATGAGACAGTCTGTTAATTTTATTATTCAAGGATCTGCCGCTGATATGAGTTCCTTGTCTTTGATTTGGGTTAATCAGGAGATGAAGAAGCATAGAATAGAGTCTACACCTGTTTTATATATCCATGATGAACTTGGGTGTTATACTCATAAAGACCATGTAGATGCTGCTTGTAAAGTTATGGACTATTGTATGACTACTAAACTTAAAAAATTAACAAATTTTTCAGTTCCTCTCAAGGTTGACACGTCGGTTGTTAAATGTTGGGGGGATAAGTAAAAGGTGATAATATGAAATGGGTTAAATGGAAAGATCGTTATGGTGTTAGGTCTCACGGTAGAACTAGATATAATCCTTCTGAACCTTGGGGTCCTTGGACTAGAATTATAGGAGTTGTAGCTAGGTGTGAAGGTAATCATGATACTGTTGTTTCTTATGATGGTACTGGCGTTACTTGGGGATTTATGCAATGGACATTCACGTCAGGTAGATTACAGAGATTACTTCAATTTTTAAAGTCAATTGAAGTGGTAGGAACTAATAAAAGTTTATTTGATAAGTTTTTTAGACATAAGGGTGGTAAACAGGTTTTTAAAAAGTTTGGTTTTATTATTGTTAATGGGAATATGGTTGATGTTGAGAAAAATAAGATTTTAAATCCAGCAAAAGATAAAAAACGAATTGATGATATTTGTATGGGTAGAGTAAAGCATGAGTCTTCTGAAGATCAGAAGACTCATGCTGTTGAACTAGCACGCATATTTCTTCATGCCGGTAGGGATGAAGAAATAGCTTTTGCTCAAATTGAGTTTGCTAAGAATGAGCTTAAGAGAGCTTTACGCGTTAAGCGTAAAGCTCTCGGTGGGATAAGTACTATTGATAACTTATTGGAGGGTACTTGGGAGACTCCTTTACCAGCTATATTTTTTAATCTTTGGCAGAATTCTCCTAAGTATGCTTATAAGCTTTTTGTTAATTCTTATAATATGACTAACCATTTAGGAATTGATGTTTATTTTGATGAGGTTTGGCGTAGATTAAATATGTCTAAATTTGGTAATTGGAGCTATGCTAAGCCGGGTAATAATTCTCCTAGAATAAAAAGAATAAGAAAAGCAGTTTTAGAGTTTTATAACATAGATTTAGAAATAAAAAGGTATTAATTATGAGTAAAAGGACACAAGAATTTTTTGATGGTTTAACCTGGGACGACACTAAAGCTAGTTTTAGTGATTGTAAAGAAGAGTGTGAAGAGTTAGTATCAATGGGGTCTAATGATTATCTTCTTAGTACTTGGTTTAAAGGGGTTGATGCTACTGGTAATTTTATTATCCCTTTTAGCTTTTACGCTGATTCTAAAAAACTTACTATTAGCGAAGAGAGGGATAATGGGTGGAGGTTTGCTAAGTTGGTTGGAGGATGTAGTGGTGGGGTTGATACTGAACTTTATTCTATTATTAAAACTGGTATTAACTCGGGTTGGACTAAGGGTGTAGTTATTACAAATATGGGGGTATATTATTGGGTTAATGATCCGTTTTGTATTGAGAGGCTTGCCGGACCTGGAGAGATCTATCATCTACCGGAGGATTATTTTTCAAGTGATGTAGGGAGTAGTGTATCTCTTCAGCCTGAAGAGGGTGAAGGAGTAGGGCGTAGTTCGCATACAGATATGTTTGACAATGATGATGATGATGATGATGATGCTTATGATTATGACGATGATAAATCGTTGTTAAACTCTAACAAAGATTCTTTTTACAATGTTGGTTCAGATTGGTTGAGGATATCTGTAGGTGCAAAGTGGAAGATATCGGAGTCTTCTAGACCTAAATGTACCAATGTAGGTCTCAGTAAGTGGGAAGGAGATTTTAAATGGATGAAATGGAAAAGTTAATATGGGCGACTGCTTTTTGTAGCGAGTTTAACAATAAAAGAAACTTTTATGCTAAAAATGCTTATATATGCAAGGATCGTGTTATTACCGTTGATGATATAGACGGTTTTTCTTGTTCTGAGATTGCTGATATCGCTGTTGTTAAGTTTAGGGAGGCTGTGAATTCTGAAGATAAGTGTTATCTTTTACCTTTTAAAGAAAATTGGTTTGATGGTTAATTACCCCCCACCTAAAGGAATAGGTTTTCCTGGAGAAATTTTTTATGAATAAAACTAATATTAAATTTAACAAACATAGTTTAAGTCTTATTTTAGAGGGTAGGAAAACGCAGACTAGACGTCCTGTAAAACCTCAACCACCTAAAGAGTTTTATCAATTATTAGGTAGTACCTCTACAGGCTTTGTTTTTTCTAATATGAGCCGTGCTAATCCGTGTGAGCCTAATTGTTTGTTTGAAGTAGAATGCCCTTATAGCGTAGGTCAAGATCTTATAGTTTTGGATGAATTAGGTGTTAACTCTAAAATTAAAATTAAAGTTGAGGATGTTAGTGTTGAATCTTTAAACTATATTTCAGCTTCGGATTGCTTTGATGAAGGTATGAACCCATCAGGGTATGACCCGTGCGATATTGCTGAAGACGCTAAGGATAGGTTTAGAGATTTTTGGGATACTATTTATAAAGAATCTGAATATGAATGGAGCAATAATCCGTTTGTGTTTGTTATTAGGTTTACTGTTATCTGAGGGGTGATGTTATGATGTATATGACTAGGGTTTTATATAAGTTAACTAAAGGATTTAGTTATAGATTATCCGGTAATCTTACGAATTGTGATTCTACGCCTCCTAAGATTTTTAACGGTAATAGATTACTTTGGGTTGGTCATGCTGGAGGAGTCCTATATGATATTCAGTCATTTAACGAGGTATTTGTGGCTAAGCATGAAGACCTGAGCTGTACTTTTAATATTACTATTATTAACTTTAAGATAGATGAGGTAGATCCTGAGGGGGAAAAGCTTGACGATCATACAGGTATGGTGTATAATCCTGTTGATGGTGACTGGAAATGGTTTTAACTATGGAGTGATTAATGAAAAAAGTAAAAAATGTTTATAGAAGCTTTATTTTAGATTCTACTAAGATTGATTTAAATGATCCTAACAGTGTTGTTAGTGAAATAGGTTCTGCTATTAGCAATGTAGTGGCTGAGATAATACAAGAGGCAAAGTTGGAAACTATGCCTCTTGTAGATTATTCTGTAAAAAAGCCTGTATCTACTGGTAAACCTATGGAGTATAATGTTGAAGTGGAGGTAATATTTAGTGATGATTGATGTTAATGAGGAAGGTGCAAATCAGATATTTTGTACAGCTGATTTGCACCTTGATCACTATAATGTGATAAGGTATTGTTCAAGACCCTTTAGTTCTATAAAGCATCAACAAGAAGTTTTGATTAATAATTGGAATAATGTTGTTCCAGAAAGTGGAACAACATTTATAGTTGGTGATTTATGGTTTAATGTTGATGATGTAAGGAGACTTTTTAGAATTTTAAATAAATTAAATGGTAGAAAGATTTTAATATTAGGAAACCATGATAATATTAAACCTTTTACGTATGTTAATCATGGAATAGAGTCAGTACATACTTCTTTAATGCTAAATAAAGAAATTACAGGATTTAGCTGTTCTACTTATTTAGCTCATGATCCTGCTGTGTATACTGCTTTACCTTTTAATTCTTTTATGATATGTGGCCATGTTCATGATCTATTTAAGCAGTCTAAAGGGTGTATTAATTGTGGTGTTGATGTTTGGGATTATAAGCCAGTTAATATAAAAATATTATACGAGATGTATCTAGATTATATAGGGAGTGATATTTTATGAGGGGTTATTATACTGGTGTAGGATCTAGAAAAACTCCAGATCATATTTTAGATGTTATGGAAAATCTAGCTTTATTTTATAAATCTAAAGATTGGGTTTTAAGGTCTGGAGGGGCTAGTGGGGCTGATACTGCTTTTAGTGATGGTGCAGGTGATAATAAAGAGATTTACACAGCTAATGTTTCAAATTTCGTCTCTGCTACTATTTATTCAAAAGCTGTTAATATAGCATCTAAGGTGCATCCACTGTGGAGGAAGCTTCCTGATTATGCCAGGAAGCTACACACTAGAAATGTGTTTCAGGTGTTAGGTAGTGATTTAAATACTCCTTCGTCTTTTTTGATATGTTGGACTCCAGATGGCTGTATATCTCATGAGACAAGAACTATAGGAACAGGTGGGACTGGTACGGCTATTAGTATTGCTGATCTAGCAGGTATTCCTGTTCTTAATTTAAATAGACAGGATCATTTGTGGAAGACTAGTTTAGTTTTAATGTAATGTATTTATCTATTTCAAGAAAGTATAGACCAAAAACATTTTCAGAGGTTTTTGGTCAGAGTGTAAGTTCTAAGATACTTATAAACTCTATCCTTATGGATAGAGTTATAAAAACTATGCTTATTACTGGAATTAGAGGGACGGGTAAAACAACATTGGCTCGTTTGTATGGGAAAGCTCTTAATTGTGATAGTTTTTCTGTTAATAATGATGTATGTTGTAATTGTCAATCTTGTTTAGAGGCTCAAAATGGGTCTCATCCTGATATTTTAGAATTTGATGCTGCTTCACATAACGGTGTTGATTTTGTTAGGGATCTTGAGGTTTTGATTTCTCAAAAACCTAATTATAAGACTAGAGTTATTATTTTTGATGAAGCTCATATGTTTAGTAAGCAGGCTCAGGCAGCTTTATTGAAGTTGTTAGAGGAGTGTTCTAGTCATTTACAATTTATACTAGTTACAACTAATCCAGAAGCTTTAATAGATACTGTTAGATCAAGATGTTTGAGTATGCCTTTAAGGTCGTTAACTCCTTTAGATGTTGAGAATAATATAAAGTACATTTTAAAAAGTGAAGGTTTAAGATGTGCAGATGGTTTTATCGAAACATTAAGTAGGGTTGGAGGTGGATCTTTAAGAGATGTTCAACAGATTTTGGATCAGTGTATTTTAGCAGCAGGTAATGATTTATTAACGTCTAAATATTTAGAGGAGTCGGTAGGTATTGTCTCAGTAGACCAGTATAGAAAACTTGCAGCTGTTATTAGTAGATTAGATCCAAAGATTTCTTTAGAGAATGTTAATAAATGGTATAGGGATGGAACGGACCTTGAATTATTGTTTTCTGAAGGTATACCTAATTTGTTAAGGGACTTTTCAATGGTATTATCTAATTGTTATTATGAAGATATGTATATGATTACAGGTTTAGATGCTAGTCTTATAAAAAATAAGTTGACTTTATCTTATGATCAGGTTAAGATGATACTTGATAGATGGGAAGATTTCATAGATATGATGAAATCTTCTTCTCAACCAAAACTCATTTGGGAGTTATTTTTAATACAAATTTGTGAGGTGTCTAATGTACATAATGGGTGATAAAGGGGATCAATGGGTTGTTGATGAAGGGTTGAGAGAACGGGCAGCACAATTACAAGAAAAGTTTGATGATTTGATCGGTCATGTAGTGCTTGACCAGGTTATTTTTATGAGGTTAACTGGGTCTAACGCTAAGTGGCATGGAATTTGTTATTATGTTGGCAAAAACCCTATTCCTATTATTTCAAAATATGTAGCTTTTAAGTTAAACCAGTTTGGTCTTTTAGACCTAACTGGTGCTTCGTTTGACTTAGATGATATGGATATATTTGATATTAGGTATATTATAGTTTTGAATGATGACTCAATTGGGGAGGCTATGGGCGATGTAGATAGGGTTGAAGACGTTACTCTTGTTCATGAAATGATGCATATACATCCAGATGGAAATAAGCTTGTTCCACATGATCTTAAGGATTTTAGTAGTCTTGTTAGCAAGTTTGGTCCTTATTGGGGTAACGGACTGTTTTCGGATGAGGGAGAAGCAGAATTTGGTAGATTACTAGATGATCCAACAAGCGTAAGTTCTGTCCCTGATTTTATGCCAATTTCGGGCAAGAGTGACTCAGACCCTGATGAGAGTGATTGACATTAGTGGGTTTATATCATGAATGATAATTTCTTTATAAGTTTTTGTTGGTTTCTTGCTAGTCAGAGTAAAGACAAGAAGACAAAACTAGGGGCTGTAATTGTTTCTCCTCATGGAGATATAAAGTCTGTAGGATGGAATGGTTTTCCTCGTAAGATTAATGATGCTAGAAAAGAGCGTCAAGAACGTCCTGAGAAGTATTATTGGTTTGTTCATGCTGAACATAATGCTATTCTCAATGCTGGTAGAAATGGAGTACCACTTAATGGTTGTACTTTGTATAGTTCTGCTTACCCTTGTCATAATTGTGCTCAAGCGATTATTCAATCTGGAATTGTAAAGGTAGTTTATGACGTTCATTTGGGTGGGTGGAATGAAAGCACTCTAAGAGCTAAAGATATGCTTATAGAGGCTTCTGTAATGTGTTTTAAGCATAATACTTATGACCTTATAATTCCAAAACGGTTTATAGACGGTAAAGAAGTTAAATTGTTAAAAAATGGAGTAATAAAATGAATGAATTTAATAAGGGTTATCTAGTTGGAGTAGATTATTTTGTATGTGGTTTTATATTTGCAGTTATTGTTTTATTAGTTTTTGGGTGTGTTTCAGTACAAAAACCTGTAGGTACAAGTGTTGTACAGAGCCAATCTCGGGTTAGACTTGATAATGGAAATATAGAATTCAAGGCTCAAATACTGTATAAAACTACTAATTTTTATAAAAATAGTTTTATTGAATATTCAAAAACTTATACAAAACAAGGAAAAGTATTTTGTGAAACTGTAGTTACAGTATATGTTGATAGTATGGAAGTTGAACATAAAGGACACGAATTGTATTCATTTGACGCTAACTGTAATAATGAAAATTTAGAATTTGTTAATGTTATTAAAGAAAATGATGATGATGATGATGATGATGATTCTTTTTATTTGACTCCTTTGCCTTATATTAATGTTTTACAAAATATAATTAGAGAGTTTTATAACTCTACTGTTCGCAAAGATCTAATTAAGAGTTGGGATTCGGGCCGTGTATATTGTTTTGATTGTTGAAAAGGTGTAATTATGACTAATCCACATTTAAAAGACGCTATTATAGATGTTTTGTTACAAAATATTCGTAATTTGAAGGATGATGTTTTTATTTTAGAGGCTAGAGTAGAGTTTTTTGAAAGAATGGTAATTAATAGAAATGAAATAATAACAAATTTAAAGTCAAGTAATGATAGTTTAATTTTAGACTTAATTAATCTAAAAACTAAAAGGTGGTGGATGTTTTGGAAATAAATGTAAAATATGAATATGTTATTGTATCTGAAGGTGGTAAATACCCTAAAGATGCTGTAGAAATCTTTGAACATATCTCAGATTTTGATACTGTTTATGAGATGGCTGAAGCTGCGGCTGAGTTAGATTTTGACTATAATAATGGAAGTGATGATCCTTGGCCTAAAACGTTTGAAATATTTAAAAATGGCAAGTCTATGGGATCAATAGTTGTTAATTTAGAGCTTGTACCTATTTTTAGATGTAAATCTAAAATTATTTGTTAGTATGACTAATCGTAAGTTTGATAAGCTTATTAAAAAATTTAATAAGCTTATNTTAGAGGAGTATNTTATAAGTGTTGTCAAGGGTTATATAGTAACGATAAAGGATCTTGAGAAGAATCCACCGGAGGGGTATTCTTCTCAAGAAGTTATAGATGTAGTAGATGTATTGTTAGGCCAAGGGGTAATTTATATTACGAAAAACAATGAATTAGAGATAAGGTAGGGCTTAGTGAGTGACTTCAAGATACAGATTTTTAAAGGTAGGGTTAATATAGTTTGTTCTGATCTTTTAGAGGAGACTGATATTGATGAATTATTAAAATTTGATGAATATATGTTAGAGAGTTTATATCAGACTCATGCCTCTGTTCAGGCTAGGTGGGAGCAAATAACTATAAATTTAAAAAATCAATATGATTCTTTTATGGATGAGTTCGTACAAAAATGGTGGGCTCATAATAAGAGATTTGGAAAGATGGTATGTCAAGCGTACGGTGATAAAAATATTACAGCTGCTACAGTTAAAGAGGCTACTATAAATATATATTCAAAAGATGTTTCTAATATAGAAAAAGAAAAATATGCAAATATAGCGTATAAAGTAGCTAATAACAAAGTTGTAGGTTTTTCTGATACAGATGTAGATACTTTTACTAAAATTATGTATAAGTATGTAGAGTCTGATCCTCCTTGGTATTTTGAGGATGTTATCAGTACTGAAAAAGTATTGGAGAAAAATTACTTGACTTTTCAGAATATTGTGAAAAAATTAGAAGCGAAATCATTTCATATGAGGGATTTGAAAGAACTGTCTATGAAGAAGCATGGAAATATAGGCCCGATGTCGGGTTAACAAAGATAAGGAGATTTTTATGACACATCAAAAAATTCAATGTAATATGCCTATTAAGGCTGATGCTGAGGCAGAGAAGGATCAAGGTAGTAATCTTCAGACGGTTAATTTTTTTAAGCCTTTACCTGACATTCCTGGAACAACTCACACTAATGAGGTTTTTATTCCTTTATTTTCTCCTGCTAATTGGGCTTTGTTTAACCCAACTGAGGAAATGTCTCAGAAATTAGGAATGTCTTTAACTAATCCGCTAAGAGGTAATAGCTCGTCTGAGCTATACACGTTTTATTTTAAGATAGCTACTCATAAGGTCTCTAATTTTGTACGTCCTGACGGGTCTACTGGGTTTGCTCAAGTTGTTTGCCCAGTTAAGCTTAATTATTATTTAGAGAAACATATTCAATATAAACCTTTGTTTATTAAGCCTCGTTGTCCATTTTGTGAAGCTGAGGCTAAGGCTTGGGTTGAATTTAATGATAGATGGTCTAAATTGGGTATTGATAAGAAGAACTTATCTAAAGATGGTTATAGGTCTATGGTTAAAGATGATCCTGTTTTATCTGAAACTAGAGACCGCGCTTATTCGTTAAGGGCTTTTGATCGTATTGTTATGAATGTGTTTGATTATGCTAAGTTTACAGGATCTAGACCTCTTACTGAGGGTGAACAGCTGGGATATCAAACTTGGTTTGCACCTAAAGCTGTGTTAAATGCTTTAACTGCTGCTAATTCTAATGCTAACGATCATGGAATTAGTCCTTTTTATGATTTTTATAACTCTAATGGTCTTCAGCTTGTTAATGTTGTTAAAAATACTGAGAGGTGTACTCAAGGTAATTTCAGGGATACTACTTATACGTGTTTTCCTGGAGTTACTATTCCATTTGACGATAACTGGAAAGTGTATTTGACTAATTTGTCTAACATGCCAGATCCGTCTAGTGCTTTTTTGACTCTACCTTATGAAGAGGCTCTTTATTATGCTAACCAAGCTTCTGATAGTGCTACTGATTATAATAGTGCTTCGATTCAGGCTCAAGCACCGGCTCCTGTAGTTCCTCAGGCTCAAGCACCGGCTCCTGTAGTTCCTCAGGCTCAAGCACCGGCTCCTGTA
>JGI10211J14876_10000234_pt1 | contig 23055 bp, 29 predicted proteins | sample Etolagsediment_FD_14876 | JGI IMG/M metagenome (IMG submission 14876)
TTATACAATTTATTAAATCTATAAAACTTTTATTATATTGTGTTCTATTTGGTTCTACTATTTTACCTTTTGTTTTATATGCTGCTATTACTTGATCTATTAAATTATATTCTAATTTATAATTAAAATAGTTACTAATTAAATTAGACCATTCCTTACTTGTATTATTTGTAAATATTATTACTTTATCACATAATTTACTTTCTTTTTTTCTTTTAAGATATTCTAGAATATTTAGTATTTTTGGACGTAAAATTTTATCAAAATTATCTATTATATTATATAATTCTATTTTATCTATTTTTTTATTATATTTTTTTTTTAAATAATTATTTAATACGTCCCAAAATATACTTAATTGTTCAAAATGCCCTAATGTTTCATCCATATCAAAAACTACTATATATTGTTGGTTTTTTTTTGGCATATATAAAATAAATATATTTTAAATATATATATTTATTTTATATAATGAAACTTAATAAAAAAGATTATATAGATATTTTAAAATTTTATAATATTAAATATCCTAATAATGCATCATTATCAACTATTACTAATTTAGCTGAAGATATTATAGCTAAAAAATTATGTTCTTGTATTAAAAAAGTTAATAATGATATTAATAATGAAAGTATTAAAATTGCTATTTGTAGAAAAAATGTTATTCATAACAAAGGATACAAAATAAATCGTTTTACATGTAAAAAAAAACCTAAATTATTAAGTAAAAAAAAAACAAAAACTAAAATTTGGAAATAACTAATTATTTATTTCTTTTAATACTTTTAATATTATTTTTTCTTGATCTGTTAATTTTTGAAAAATTAAATTTTCATCAAAATTTAATTGAAAAAATCTATTTATATTATTTTTACATACTATTTCTATTCCATTATTAACTTTTATATCACAAATTATACCTCCATTTGTTAATTTTATATTATTATAATTTTTAAGATTTATCCATCTTATATAACATCCATAATTTAAATCATTTATATTATTTATATATCTATATTCTTTTAATTTTTGTGTATTATTTTTTAATTCTTCTCTACTTAAATTTAATTTTTGAAGAATATCATTTTTTTGACTTTTTATCTCTGCTAATGATAATTTAACTATTGATTCATTATTTTCATTTTCTAAAGCTTTTATTAAATATTCTTTATCAAATTGCATATATAAATTATAAATTAATATTTATTATTTTAATTATATTAATTTACAATTTTATCTACTATTCCATATTTTAAACATATTCCTGATGGTAACCACAAATCATGATCTAAATAATAATACAAAAGACTTTCTGGTAAATTTGTATTTTCTAAATAAATTTTTTTTATAATATCCATTATTGTATTTGCATTTTCATATTGATCTTTTATATTGTTAAAATTTCCACCCATTCCTTCTTGTCTTAATGAATGGATTAAAACTAACGAATTATTTGTCATATAACGTTTTTTTCCTACTACACTCAATAATGTTCCTGCACTTGCGCAATACCCTTTTATATAAGTATTTATTGGAACTGGTGAATTTTTTATTAAATCTACTATTGGTAATGTTGGTAATACTGAACCACCTGTTGTTTGTAAGTATAAATTTACTTCATCATTTTTTTCTATCATATCTTGTAATAAAAAATTAAGTTTAAAACATGACTCATCATTTAATGAACCATAAAAAAATATTTTATTATTTTCTTGTGATAAAATTAATTTTTCACTATCTTCATTCATTATAAATGGCATTACTAATGTTGAAAATAATAAATTTCTTCTATTTATTCCAAATATATTTCCTACATACATTTATAATATCATAAGAAATTATTTTTTTTATCTATATTTTAAATCTATTTTTAAAATTATATATTTTATTTTTACTATCTATATAATTTAAAATTACCAATTTCTCTCTAACTAATCTTTTCCATTCCTTAATTGTATCATCTATATTTTCTTTTATTGGTAATTTTATTAATATATGTTCACATCTTCTTGGTAATATATATGTTAATGTTTTACAATTTATTACCATTTTATATAAATTATTATTATAATAAACTACTAAAAATACTTTATCTTTACTATATTCTTTATATATTATTAATGTTGGATTATTATAACTATTTCTATATACACATGCTCCCTCCATTTTTATATTTATAAATTACCACTATTTTAAAAATTAACTATTTTTATTAAATTTATTTATATATTTAATAATGCATAATCAATCTTGTTTATATAATTAAATTAAAAAATTTAAGATGTTAAAATTTATATAAAAAAAAATAAAAATTTTTTGAAAATTCTCAAATCGATTTTTTAAAAATGGACAAAAAAAAATGTCCAATTTTCAAAAATGGAATTTAAAATTTTCAAATTTTTTTAAAAAAACCACTTTAGACTGAAATGCTCTAATTTTCATTTTTAATTTAAAAAAAGTGTTATCATAAATTTTTTTTTTAATTTTTTGAAATAATTTAAGAATATTTTCTGTTTCCATTTTATGGAATATATGGAAACAAAAAATATGCAAAAATATGAAAATATTTTTTATTGTAAAAAATGTGATTATAAATGCTGTAAAAAAACTTTATGGAACCAACACCTTTTAACCCAAAAACATAATCGGCAACATTTGGAAACAAATGGAAACCAAAAATATGCAAATAAAAATAACCAGTGTGAAAATTGTGGAAAATTTTATCAAGATAGATCTGGATTATGGAAACATAAAAAAAAATGTTTAGAAAAAAAAAATATAATAAATAATACAAAGGATAATGCAATAGATAATAATTTAAAAGAAGAAAATAATAATTTAAAAGATTTAATAAAAGAGATAATGAATGGTTATTCAAAAGATATTGAAATAAAAAAAGAAATGATGGGACAATTAAAAGAACAAAATCAAATAATTCAAGATCTAATACCAAAATTAGGTAATAATAATAATAATAAATTTAATATTAATGTATTTTTAAATGAACAATGCAAAGATGCAATAAATATGTCAGATTTTATTAATTCATTAAAGGTTCAAACCCAAGATTTAATTTATACACAAAAAAATGGATTAATTGAAGGGATTAGTACTGTATTTTTAAATGGATTAAAACAACTAGATATTTTTCAAAGACCAATTCATTGTACAGATGTTAAGAGAGAAATATTATATATAAAAGACAATAATACTTGGGAAAAAGAACAAAGTAAAGATAAAATTCGTAATGCAATAAATGATGTAGCATATAAACAACGAGATGCAATAAAAAAATGGGAATGTAATAATCCATCTTGGCAACAAACAGATAATGGAAAAGATGAATATATTGATTTAGTAAAAACTGTTATGGAAGATATAGATAAAAATAGTTATTCAGAAAATAAAATTATTAAAAGTATTATTAAAGAAACTATAATCGATAAATAAGAGTAAAATTAAATCTTATTTATAAATATATATGTCAGATAATACTAGAACTAATTCAATAAATATTATACCAGATGATGAAATAATGAAGGTATTTATTAAAGGAATATTACTATCTAATCAAATTATTATTTTAATAGTATTTATTTGGTTAATAATATTATTAATAGGACCAAATGGAGTAGCAAATAATATAAATAATACAATTAGTACATTTTCATCAGATTGTATTCCTACTGGTGATAAAAATATTGGTTGGCAAAAAACTGCTGATGGTTCTATAGAAACTTGTGATTTATCTGGTAATAATAATGATATGATAAATAATATATTACAAGGAAAAATATCACTTGATATATCAGGTAATTGGCAAAAAACATATAGTGATAATTTAGTTAGTATAGGTATTTTTTCAAGTTTATTATTAATATTATCACCATATTTACTATTTATTCCAAAAGTATTAATAAGAGGATTTTTATGGATAGTAGCAAAGATTTTAATTACAATTGATGATAATAAAAATAAAACTTTTCAAAAACTTGTTGAAGATGGAGAAAAAGAGATTAAAACACAAGGAAAAACTCCTAAAGAAATAGAAGAATTATTAATTAATTTAAAGGAACAATTAAAAAGCGAAGAAGATAGATTAGTAATTGAAGAACAAGAAAAATTATGGAATATATTATCTAAAATAAATGAATTTATACCAACTAAAAATTTATCACTTGATACATCCGGTAATAATCAACCACAAACATCTAGTGGTGGTTCATCAAAAAATTTAATAGGAGGTGGTATAATAGGTTCATTAAATACATTTTCAGAAAGTGTAGGAGGTGATAAAAAAACTAAAGGAAGTTCAATGCGTTTTTTTATAGGTATAATGCAAATTATATTTTTGATAATGTTATCATTATGTATATCAGGCAATACAATACAAATAACTTCTGCATTATTTACTATATTTATTTGTTTTTTAATATTATTTACAACTTTAGGTAGTTTAGTTCCACAAACAGATAATGGATTTAATATAATTTTTATATTATTATCAGCAATAACTATTGCTCCTACATTAATAATAAATTTTTTTATAAAATCAAATAATAATTTATCAATACAAAATATAGTATCAAATTTTTGTTTAATTTTATCTATAGGGTTTTTAGTATATGCATTTGCAAATCCTTGTGATTTTAAAAATCTATCAAAATCTACTACAAGTGAAGGAACAGAAGAGTGTAAAGGAAATGAATATTCATTAGCATGTTTAATATATAATTTTTTTGCATCAATAAATGATTCATTAGGTTTTGGACTAGTTAAAGTATTTATAATATTTTTGGGAATATTATTTATACCAAATTATGATAATAATTCATTAGTTAAAACATTACAACAAAATTATGGTGCTCCATTATATTTTTTAATAACAACAATATGTATATTTTCGGCTTTTTATTATGTATTTCCTTTATCAGGTTTAATAGAAACAATAGTAAATAATAAATTAGGTGAAGAAATCCCATTTTATAAAACAGCAGCCGACTTTATTCCATTACAAAAATGTAATTTAGATATATCAGAATAATTTATTAATTAAATTATTAATAATAAATTATTTAATTAAAATGATGAACCAAATATTCCACCAAGAGCTTCATTAGCAGCCATTAATGGTGATGGATCTATTATTTGATTTTGAACATTAGCTTGTTGTTGTTGATTCATTTGTGGTAAATCACTAATTAAAGTTGTATTACTAGGCGATATATTATTAGATATAGGTGATACATATTGATTATTTAGACTATCAGCTTGACTAGGATGATGTTGTGGTATAGATCCTGCTAAAGGTTGTCTAACTTTAATTTGTGAATTTTGATTAGATTTTTGTGAAGTAGAATTAGTTGTATTTCCAGACCATACTTCATTTATTCTATCTAATAGTAAATTAATTTTAGCACCTAATTTAGTTTGCATAGTAATTAATACAATTAAAATAGGAATAATAAAATTAGTTTCATTAAATTTATAATAACAAACACCACTATATGTAGGAATAAATCGAACCATTCTATCAATAAACCAAATTGCTAAAAATATAACAATTAATTGAAATACAACTTCTACTAAAATTTCCAAACTAGGTTTAGAATCATCATCTTCGGGAATATAATGTTTAACTAGTTTTAATAAAACAATAACAGGAACAATAGCTAATAATGTATATTGAATCATATTAAACATACCAGCTTTGTTATCTTCGTCAAAGTTAAATACATATGTAAAAAAATTGGAACTTTCTTTATTATTATCTTTAATAGCTTCATTTACTTTTTCCATTATATGATTTATAGAAAGAAATTAAAAATAATTAATTAATATAATTAATGTTAAAAAGATCATTAGCAAAATTAAAAGAACGTAATAATTTAATTCATGATGAAAATCAATATTTAACATTAATTGAAGATATTTTAAATGAAGGTATAATGGAAAATACAAGAAATGGTAATGCAAAAACAATTTTTGGAAGTGCAATGCATTTTTGTTTACTAAATAATAAAATACCTTTATTAACGACAAAAAAATTAGCTTGGAAAACATGTTTACGTGAATTACTTTGGTTTATTAGTGGAAAAACAGATAATAATATTTTAAAAAATCAAAATGTAAAAATTTGGAATGACAATGCATCACGTGAATTTTTAGATAGTAGAGGATTACATCATTTAGAAGAAAATGATTTAGGACCAGTATATGGACATCAATGGCGATATTTTAATGCTAAATATGAAAATTGTAAAACAGATTATAAAAATAAAGGTATAGATCAATTGCAAGAAATAATAGATTGTTTAAAAGATCCTAAATTAAGAAATAGTCGTAGATTAGTATTAAGTGCATGGAATCCATGTCAAATTAATGAAATGGCATTACCTCCATGTCATGTAATGATGCAATTTAATGTATCAGAAGATAAATTTTTATCATGCTCTCTGTATCAACGTAGTGGTGATGTAGGTTTAGGAGTTCCTTTTAATATTGCATCTTATGCATTTTTAACTCATTTAATAGCACATCATTGTAATTTAATAGCAAAAGAATTTGTATATTATTTAGGTAATACACATATATATGATGATCATATAGATAGTTTAGCAATTCAAAAAGAAAAAACACCATTTAATTTTCCAGAAATTAAAATTAAAAATATTTATAACTCTATTGATGAATATTTAGAGAATGATTTTGAAATTATTAATTATCAATTTCATGAACCAATTAAAATGCAAATGCGTGTATAATTAAATAATTTTATATTAAAAATAAATATAGATGAGTGGAGCACAAGCAATTTCAAGAGCAAAGGCTAGAAGAGGATTATCTGGTCAACCAAATCCTGAAGCAGCCGCATATTTTTCAAATGCCCCAAAAAATGAAAAGATTGAAATTTCATTTGAACAAGCTGTTGTAAATCATGATTTAAAATTACGTGTTTTTGAAGATAAAATTAAAGAGTTATATGGAATGTTACTTGGTAATGATAAAAAAGGAGAACAAGTAAATGAAGAAATGTTATCAAGTGCATTACAATCATTAGATAATAGATTAGATAATGTTGAACAACAATGTTCATTTTTAAATGAAAATAATAAACATATGGGACAAGATAATGAATTAAAGAAAAAATTAGAAAGACTTGAATCAGAACAAAAAGAATTAAAGAATTTATTATTAAAGGTGCAAAATATGAGTATGGAAACAAATTTAAAATTAATGCAAATAAAAGATGGTGGTGTTAAAAAAGAAAATAATAATTTAGATACTAGCCAAGAAGTAGTAAATGTTGGAGATAATAATGAAGTGTTAGATGTTTCATTTTCGACAGATAATAAAAAAAAAGGTAAAAAATAGAAATAATATGGTAAAATAGATAAATAATTTTATAATTTAATTAGTATGAATATACTAATTAATTTAATTATATTTATAATAGTTTTATTTTTATATTTACATATAACTTTTCAACTAAAAATAAATAATGATTTAGAAATATTAGAAATAGAAAATCCAACAAAAGAACAATTAGAAGATATATGTGATTTAAGACAACCAGTATTATTTGAATATAATAATAAGATTATAGAAGATATAAATTTTAAAAAAATAGAAGATGGATATTCAGCATTTGATATAAAAATTAGAAAATTAAATGATAATCAAGAAGATACAGAATTATATTTACCATTAACTTTAAAAGAAACAATAATATTATTTGAAAAAGATAGCGATAAAAAATATTTTAGTGAAAATAATAAAGAATTTTTAGAAGAAACTAGTATTATAAAAAATTTTAATAGTGATGATCTATTTTTAAGACCATCATTTGTATCATTATGTATGTATGATTTATTAATTGGATATCCAAATATATATACACCTTTAAGATATGATATTTATTATAGAAATTATTTTTTAGTTACAGAAGGTAAAATAATTATAAGATTAACTCCGCCAAAAAATTATAAATATTTAGATGTTTTTAGGGATTATGAAATAATAGAATTTAGATCAAACCTAGATATTTGGAATGTTCAAGAAAAGTATAAAAATGATTATGAAAAAATAAAATGTTTAGATATAGAATTAACAGCTGGACAAATAATTTACATACCTGCATATTGGTTTTATAGTATTAAATATATTGAAAAATCAACAATATGTAATTTTAAATATAGCACATTTATGAATAATTTTGCTATTCTTCCAGAATATATTATGCATATTCTTCAAAATAATAATACTAAAAGAAAAATAGCTGATATTAAAAATTTGGTATTGACTGATAGCAAATTATCATAATAATTTACATTAATTTACATTAATTTACATTAATTTACATTAATTAATATAAATTTAATTTTGTTGTATTTTATTACCGCATCTAATTGCACAACGTTTTTTACAAAGATCATAGTAAGCAGCAGGATGATTTTTATCACAATTATTATTACAATCATTAAAACAATCTTCTAAATTAGTATTAACTACATTTTTTCTATGAATAATAGCTAATACTATTATTACTACTAAAATAATCATTAAAAATATATTAGCAATTAACCCCATTATATATTTATACAATATTTTAATGATTTAAAAATACTACCATAAATAAATTAGGTAATATGAAATTAAAAGTTGTAATATCAAATAAAAATTATACAGAATGGGATTATTATTCTGCAGATACATTTGAAAAAATTAATATAGATATAAATACAAATCCAGCAAATTTAAAATTATTTTCAGAAGATGTGTTTTTATATGATGATAAAGATAATAATATTAAATTAGTTCATTCAGTTGTTAGATCTTATAAAAATATTGCAGGTGTATTATTAATGAATAAAACTTATGGTAGAAAAAATCAAGATAAAATATATTATAAATGTATTCCTCATGATAAGCGTCTACCTGAATTTTTGATACCAATTAATATGAAAAAAAATAATAATTTTGATAAACAAAATCAAAATAAATATGTAACATTTAAATATGATAATTGGGAAGATAAACATCCATATGGTATATTGTGTCAAACAATAGGTTATACAGATAATTTAATAAATTTTTTTGAATATCAATTATTTAGTAAAAATTTAAATATATCTATAACAGATTTTTCTAATAAAACAGCATTAAGTATTAAAAAAAATAAAACAAAATTTTTAATTGAAGATATTGTAAAAAAATATAAAAATATTGAAAATAGATTAGATACATATATTATAAGTATTGATCCTAATCAATGTCAAGACTACGATGATGCTATTTCATTTAAAGAAATTGATGAAAATAAATATATAATATCAATATATATATCAAATGTTTCAATTATACTGGATTATTTAAATTTATGGGGTTCATTTTCAGAGAGAATATCAACAATTTATTTACCAGATAGAAAACGACCAATGTTACCAACTATTTTATCAGATAATTTATGTAGTTTAAAAGAAAATGAGAGTAGATTTGCAATAGCATTAGATTTATTTTTTGATAATGATAATTTATTTGATGTAAAATATAAAAATGTATTAATAAAAGTAAGAAATAATTTAACATATGATGGTGCAAATACAAATAGTAATGAATACTATAATAAATTATTTTTACTAACAAAAAAAATTCAAAAAAAATATAAATATCTTTCTGAAATTAAAGATAGTCATGATTTAATTAGTTTTTATATGTTATTTATGAATAATAAAGTAGCTGAATTTCAAGAAACATTTAAAAATGGTATTTATAGATCAGTTAAACAAGAAACTGAACCTATATTACCAGATCATTTATCAAATGATATAATATCTTTTTTTAAAATTTTTCATAGTTTAAGTGGTCAATATAGTAGTTATGAAAATAGAAGTAAACATATGTATTTACACAATAATAAAAGTTCATATCTTCATATAACATCACCAATAAGACGTTTAGTAGATCTTTTAAATTTAATTAAATTTCAAGAAAATTTAAATGAAATTAAATTGAGTTCTTTAGCAGAAGATTTTTATAATAAATGGATAAATAGATTAGAATATATAAATACTACAATGCGGTCAATTAAAAAAGTTCAAAATAATTGTTCTCTATTATATATGTTTAATACAGATCCAGATATATTATCTAAACATTATGAAGGATATTTATTTGATAAAATAATTAGAAATGATGGATTATATCAATATTCAGTTTATTTACATAAATTAAATATAATTTCAAAAATAATAATTAATAATAATTATGATAATTATACAAGTAAAAATTTTGAATTATTTTTATTTTTATCAGAAAATGAAATAAAGAAAAAAATACGAATTAAAATTATTGAATAATATATTATATATTAAATTATTAATAATGATTGCTCGGAAAATATTAACCTATTCATGTTTATTATTTTCAGGTTTTACTAAAAGTAGATTTAAAGATTATAAAAAAAGATATAAATTATCTAGTTTAGTAGAAATTCATCATATAATACCAAAACAACACAAAAAACATCCAGTAATTTGTAATACAAATTATAATATTGAAGATGGTTATAATTTAATATTTTTACCTAATATTAAAGGAAAAGAAAAATTAAATTTGCATATTAATCGTCCTATTCATCAATATGGTCACTATAAATATAATTTATTTGTTAAAGATTATCTAGATTTTCTTTTAATAGAGGGTAATTATTCAAAAATAGATATAATTAATTTTAATTTATATTTAAGAAAAAATTTAAGAAATTTGAAAATTCCATGGAATTAAAAAAATATATATGTATAATATATAATGGCATTAACTAGAGGAGGCAAAAAGAGACGTTCACATTCTAAAAAACGTAAAAATAAAACTACAAGACTTGGAAAAGCTGTTCGATTAACTTCTCGTGTTGGTGATGAAGTTTTAGATATAGTTCCACCAGTTGGAAAATTTACTCGAAGTGTATTACATGAAGTAGGTATTAGCCGAGGTGGTGGTAAACGTCGTAGACATCGTAGAACTCACAGAAGATAAAATTATTATTAATATAGATATTTAAGATAGTAAATATAATATATTTAATTTATAAATAAAATATTAATTAAATATATAATGGCTTTAACAAGAGGTGGCAGAAGACGTAGATCATCAAGACGTGTCAGAAAGGCACCAAAAAGACATTCTACTAGTAGAATGCAAAAAATAGTAAAAGATGTAGATGATCCATTTAATGCTGTATTAGGATCTGTAGGATTAAAAAAACCAGTTGATAATATATTTAGAAGCGTTAGAGTTAGTATGGGCGGTAAAAAACGTAAACATAAAAAGACTCATCGTAAAAAGACTCATCGTAAAAAGAGATATTAATTTATGTTTATTCAGTAAGTTCAAATGTTAATAGTGTGCTTTTATATGGAAGATTATCACCATCAGGACTTTTTTTATGTTTAGCTAATTTTTCTTCACTAGGTGGTTTAGATGATATTAATATTTTATTTTTATCATCTTCTAATCCAATATAAAATATACAATTATACATTTTATTTTCAACAAGTTTTTCTATTAATTGTTTTGGTATATAAAAACACACATATGTAAGACAAAATGAATTATCCTCATTAGTTTCATCTGTTTTTTTAATTAATGCTAAATAAGACATATAATTATTATTTACTTCCTCTAAAGTTTTTGAAAGATATTTATAAAGATCATCATTAGACAATTTATTTTCTAATTTAAAACCAAGTTTTGCATATTCTCTAAATTTATTAGAAATAGTAATATGATAGATAGGTTCTTTACAATTATGAATTTTTAAATTATCTTTGCTAAGTTCAGAGATAGGCGTATTGCTACAATCCATATTATATTTTTATTTTATAATTTAAAAAATATAAAATAAATCAATTTTTAAAATATTAAAATTTTTTATAAAATTCAATTACTTTATTAAATAATTTAATTTTATAAGGATCAAATGCTAATAAATATAATCCATCTAATGAAACAAGTCTAGATAGTGCAACATATGTTTGACCACATTCAAAAACATTTTTACCAACATCAATCATGCCAGTTTCTAAAGTTAGTCCTTGTGCTTTATGAATAGTAATAGCCCATGCATAAATTAATGGAATTTGTTTAATACCAATATTTGGTATTATTTCACTTTTCCATATATGTTCTTTAATAATACGAGTTTCGCCATTTCTAAATTCAACTAATGGATAATTATTTATAAAATCTTTAATTATACCTTGAGAACCATTAACTATAGCATTAGTGCCTTCAATATCAATATTTGCTATACACATAACTTGTGCACCTATTTTAAGTGTTAATTTTGATTCAGCTAAAATATTATTTTTTAAATAATTTAATTCATATTGAATTTCATCATTATTAAAAGTATTTTTATATTTATCTTCAATCTCAATATTATCTTGTAAATTAAAATTTTTTTCGGTAGTTTTTAAATTATTGAGATTTTTTAAATTTATTTCATCAACATCTTTTCTTCTAGATAATAAAATAGGAGGTTTTATTTCCATGTTTTCATCAGGAATTCTAATATATTTTTTTAAAATATTTATAGATGATTTATGAATTCTACCATCACGAATTTCTTGTAATATTTTTTGATATATAGGATCTTTTTGTCTAAAAATAGTTTTTAATTGAATTTGGTTTTCTATAGGAAATAATAAATTCCAAATTTTACTTTCAAAACAAAAATTTTTTGATAAAATATCATCTTCATCACCAATTGGAGGTAATTGATGAAAATCTCCTGCAAAAATAATTTGAATACCTCCAAAAGGTTTCATATTTTTTTTAATTTTTTTACCAATCATATCTAGAATAATTAATAATTTTTCTGATAACATACTTACTTCATCTATAATTAAGAGTTCTATTCTATTCCAATTTTTTCTTCTAAATTTACTTTTAATTACTCTATTTACTACTTCATCAATATTTCCTCTAGCTAAACCAATTCCAGCCCAAGAATGTAATGTATTTGCTGAACAATTTAATAATACAGCAGCACAACCAGTCATTGCACAAACTTGAAATTTTTTATCATTTTCTTTTGCATGGTTAGCAATAGTATGTATTAAATGAGTTTTTCCAGTTCCTCCTACACCAGTAATAAATATATTTTCACCTTTTATATATTTTTCAAATATTAGATTTTGTTCATTAGATAAATTCATTATTAATAATTTATTAATTAATATATATTATATCAATTTTTTAATATAATATATTAATATGGGTGTTAATATATTAGATAAATATTCAATTCTACATTTATTATGGGGTTCTATAACTTTTACATTAATAAATAGTATTAAAATTCCATTATATTTTAATTTTATATTAACAAATGGACTACATTTATTAATAGAAATACTAGAACATAATAAATCTCCTACAGGTAAGATTTTAGAAAATACAACTAATCATATTAGTGATATTCTATTTTTTTTAATTGGATGGCTATTAGCATTTAAATTTAATTTTAATAAATTTTATAAAAAATTTCCCTTATATATTAAAATAATATTATGGGTAATTTTAATTTTACAATTTTTAGAAGAAATTATGAGAGAATTATTTCCATATACAAATTTTATTATATTTAAAGGAGCATTTATTACATAAATATTAGATAGTTTTTAAATATTAATTTATTTTTTTTTTGTTTTATTTTTTCCTAATTTTTTAGACCTTTTTGATTTTCTATCTTTATTTAAACTTTTTCTAAAAGAAAAATTTTTTGGTAATAAATGTTCTGAATTATAATCCTTATCTAATTTTTTATCTAAATCTCTTATTAATACTCCAATTTTGGGTGCTCTTGCAATGTATCTTCCATCATCTCTTTTTTTAACTATCCATCTAAATCTAGGTCTTGAATTATTTGGTAATTGTATCATTAATACTTTTCCAACATATTTATCATGAACCATTTATATATTTTAATTATATAATTATTCAGTAAACCATTTTTTTTTACTTCCTCCATTATATTCAAAAGCAAAATTATTTTGTATTAACCAATCATTTATACATTCTTTATCTTCTGTATAAATTTCAACTAATAGTCTTCCATATTTATCAAAATCTAAACATTTTACATCTAATATTTTATTTAATATTTTCTCTCTTAATTTATTTCTAACTTCATAACCAAACTCTTTTTCTTTTTTATTTTTTGTTCGCAATTCAGGTGTATCTACTCTATTCATTCTACAATTCCATTTATATAATTTATTTTCATCAAATGGAATATCTAAAACTAATTTAATTGTGTCACCATCATATACATCAACACATTTACCTTTAACTAAACGATTATTTAATGAAAATAAATTAGTATTATTATCATATAAATCCCACTGAATCATTTATATAATAATAGTATATAAATTAAATTATAATACATACTTTTTAATATTTTTTCCTATTTTCTCTCTAAAATAACAGAGTAAAGTATAGAAAAAAGATAGAAAATAATATGGTATATAGATGATATAGTATATAATATATAATTTAAAATTATATATATAAAGATTGATTTGTTGCTACAAATTTAAGGGTTAATTTACCAATATTAATTAATTTTTGCTTTAATTCTAAATTATTTAATATATCACAAATTTTATCAATCTCACTTGCAATTGTATTTATTTTTAAAATAGCTTTAATAAAATCACCTAAAAATATACCTTTTTCATTTCTAATTTTTTGTAGTAAAGATAGACATTTACTTTCATCATCAGCTTTAATCCATTCTGATAAAATATCAATTAATTCAAGATGAAATATACTTTCTGTATCATTTGGAATATAATTTTTATTTTGTAATTCTTCATATTTATCAAATAAATTTTTAATAGTTTTACTTATTTCATTTAATTTATAATTATCGCAATTATATGTTTTAATAGAATCATCAACATTGATATTTGTAAAACAACTTAATATACTTATTAATTCTTCTGTAGAATACTCATTAAATCCATTAGTTATAGTATATAATTCGCCAAATACTAATGAATGTATTTCTTGAATTTGACTACTAATAATACCTTTTTCTAAAATTTTAAAATTTTCTGTAATAAAATTATTATTTATTAAAATATTTAATACGTTTTGTATATTATTTTTAATATAATTAATTACATTATTTTTATATGTTAAATTTTGTTTTTCTTCTTCAATTAATCTATTAAAATTTTCATATATAGGATATTCTTCTTCTATTTTATATTTATTTTCAATATCTTGAATATTTTTAAAATTTTTCTTTTTTTGATTATTACGTAAATTTGTTTGTGTTTTTAATTTTTTATATTGTTCAAAAATTTCCATAGGTGTATTTAAATTTTTAATTTTTTCTTCTAGTAATAAAATTTCCTTTTTAATTCTATTTTCTTCATTTAGATAAAAATTTTGTTCTTTACTTAAACTTTCTTTAATCATACTCTGTTCAATAAATTTTTTAAAATCATCAATTGTAAAATTATTTTCCCATGTATTTGAATATATAATTTTTAAAATTAAATTAAATGAAATTTTAAATTGTGATGTTAGTAATTTTGCACCTCCTAATAAAATATTTTTATAATTATTAGTCTCTAATTTAAATAAATTATTACAATGAATAACATGACCAATAGTATCAATTCCTCTTCTGCCAGCACGTCCAGCCATTTGAATATATTCATGTGAATATAATTCTCTCTGACCATTACCATCAAATTTATAAAGACTTGTAAAAATTACACTTTTAGTTGGCATATTAATACCAACTGCAAAAGTTTCGGTTGCGAATAATAATTTAATATAATTTTTTTCAAATAATAGTTCAACAATCTCTCTTAAAATAGGCATTATTCCTGCATGATGAATAGCAATTCCTTTTTTAAGTAAATCTATAAGTTCTATATATTCAGGTAATTTAATATATTCTTTATAATTTGGTAGTTTTTTTATTAAAATTTGTTTACATTCATTTTCAATAATATTTGGCGTTTTATCATCCGCTTGATATAATGAAAAATCAATTTCTTTAGCAGCAATTTCTACATTTTTACGAGAGAAAATAAAACATAATGCAGGTAACATATTGTTATTATTTAAATATTTAATTAGATCATTTAAAATAAATTTTCTTTTAATAAAACCATCTGCTTCTATTATTTTTTGTGTTTTAATAATATTTTTATAATTTTCTTCATTAAATTTTTTATTTTTATCAGAGAGAATTATAGGTTTAAATATATAATTTTTAAAATCAGGATCATTTTTAATAGCTGTTTTTTTAGTATTATTATGACAAGATAACCAATTATAATGAATTAAAGGAACAACTCTTTCATTAGTAGAACAAAGATAAACTTCTTTATTGCTATCTTTATCTTTTTTTAAATCCTCAATCCATTTTGCAAATATTTCGGGTTTATCAATAGTAGCTGATAACATTACTAATTGAATATGAGATGGAAGAAGCATTAATGATTGTTCCCAAACAGACCCTCTATCTTCATCACCAATATAATGAACTTCATCAAAAATAACAGCACCTAAATCATTATTAAAATCCATTTCAAAAGAAAGGATTGAACTATTATTTAATGCTTCTTTATCTTTTTGAATAACTTCTTTATTAAATAAAGTATTACGTAAAATTTCTGTAGTCATAATTAATACATCTGCATCTGGATTATCTTTTATATCGCCAGTTAATATACCAAATGATATTTCAGGATATTTGTTTCTAAAATCATATAATTTTTGATTACATAAAGCTTTAATAGGACCTGTATAAATAACTCTTTTTCCCAGTTTTTTAAAATATTGAATAGCAAATTCAGCTGGAAGCGTATTATGAGTTACTACAAAATTTCCTAAAATAAATTTATGATTACCATCCAGTTCAAATCCATAATAGTAATCGTTTCCTTGTGGTTCGACTTTAAAATAATATTCTAAAGCAGGTTTATTGATTAATCTTTCTTCATTACATTTTTTTCTTTTACATAAAACTGGAATTTCTGTAAGATTATCTCCAAAAATTGTAATTCTATAATATTCACCTTCTTTTTTTACATTATTGTAATGACAAGATTTTTTTACTTGTTTTAATTTGCATGCAAAACCCAGACTTTTTGCTAAATACAAAATATCATCAGCTAGCATATAGTTTTTTTGACTAATTTCATATGTTTTGCAATAATAATATCCATCGCTATCAATTAATCCTGCTAATAATTTTAGTCTATTTTCTCTAGAATTAATTTTATAATTATCTGGAATATGTTTGTTGTTTAATAAATTATACTTATTTAAAATGGTTTTAATATAATTTTCTCTCTCTTTATTTGTATATTTTTTTAATGTAGTAAATCCATATGTATATCCATTACGATATTGCAAGTAGCAGTCGTATTCTATTATTTTTTCACGTAGATATTTTAGAATTACTGCATCCTGGCATGTAATTGCTGCATTATTTGCTGATCCATCTCCTAGCCATAACCCAATAATATAAGGGTCAATTTCTATATTTTTTTCTGGAAATTCAACACCGACTTTGTAGGATAAAGAATTTCTTTGTAAATATTTTGGTAAATTTAAAAAGTCTTTAATAGTAATATTAAAATCATGTTTTTGTATTAACATTTTTTCATCTAGTAATTTTTTTGCTTCATTTAAACATCTTTCTTTATCATTATTTTTATAATTAATTGATTTATTTTTCATCTTAATTTCATTATTATCAAACCAATTAACTTCATATCTATTTCCATTTTTATTATCTTTAATAAATGGTTTAACATTATATTTTAAACATAATATATGACTCTCATTACATGTAAAATTGTCACCATCACTCAAATTAATTTTATACATGGGCTCTATTCCTCGGGCTAATCCCAAAACATTTCTTTCAGTTGAATCATCACCCATTAATTTATCACCAACTTTAATATCTTGAACTTTTTTAATAGAACCATCAAACATTAATATATCAGTATTAAATTTTAAGCATTTTCCACTACCAGTATGAGCAGTAACTAAACAATGATTATCTGTAACTATTGATTCAATCGCCCATTTTTGAAAATCACTTAAAGGAAAATTAAAATAAGAAAAATATTCATTATAATTTTCATTTTTATAGTCAATACATATTTTAACCATTAATATTAATACAATATTTAATATTTAAATCTATTTTATAAATATTAGAATATAATATTTAGAAATATTAATTATATTTTATTTGTAATATATATATGCGTAAGAAAACTTCTAAAAGAAAAATGTATGGCGGAAGAGGTCTGCTGGATTTAAATCCAGCATATGTTAATCAATCTACTAATAAAATTAATTTTATAGATCCAAGTCCAACATTAGCTCGTTCAGTTCCTTTTGTTCCACCTAATCCTGGACCTCCATCGCCCCCTCCGCCTTTAGGTCCTACTAGTGGTCCAGCATTTGGTCTAAGAATTGGTCCACCACCTTTACTTGGTGGTAATAAAAAAAAATATAGTAAAAGTAGTTGTGGATGTACTAGAGGTGGAAAAAAATTAAAAAGAAAAAATAAAAAACATACTAAAAAAAGAAATACTAAACACAGAAAAAAATATATGAAAGGTGGTAATTATCCACATTATATGTATCATCCTACAACTGGAGAAAAAGTAACGGCTCATACACCATCTGATCATGAAAAATTTTCTAAATTAAATTATCATCATTAAATTAATTATAAATAAATATATTAAAATCTATTTATAATAACAAATAATGGAAAATAAATATGAAATTTTAAACTATATAAATAAGGGAGTATATGGAACAATTTATAAAGCAAAAAATAAATTTACAGATGAATTAGTTGCAATTAAAAAAAGTAAAATAAATGATCAAACAATGATTAATGAAGCAAAAATATATAATTATTTAAATAATACTGAATATATACCAATATTTAAAGGATATTTTAATGATACTATAGATAGAAATATAGTATTAGAATTAATGGAAAATAATATAATATTTTTAAAAAATAATTTAACAAATAATAAATTAAAAGATATATTTATACAATTAATTAATTGTATAGAATTTTTACATAATAAAGGAATTGTTCATAGAGATATTAAACCTAATAATTTTTTAATAAAAAATAATATTATTAAAATTTGCGACTTTGGATTTTCAAAACAAATTATTAAAAATAAAAAACATATAGAATTTAAAAAAATAGATAAAATTATAGGAACACCAAATTTTATTAGTGTAAATGTTCATAATTTAATAGAACCTACGCGCAGGGATGATATTGAATCTATAATATATATAATAATATATTTAATAAAAGATTTACCATGGAAAGATAATAGTATAGAAGAAATTATAAATATAAAAAATAATTTATTAGATAATAATGAAATAAGTGATTATCTAAAAAAAATTATTAAAATAGTTAAAAAATTAAATTTTTCAGATATTCCATTATATAGTGATATTAAAAATATTATTATTAACGAATTATAATAGAAGCAGAATTTAAATTATTTCTATAATAAATAAATTTAGATTCCCATAATGATCGAAATTTATTAGTAATAATATTAAAATTATATTTATTTTTACTATTATTATTATAAATAATATCTAATAATTTATCTAAATAAATACCATTCCATGTTGTAATTGCCCAATGTCTATATTTTGTAAACATATATAATTTAATTAAATCATGATCATGAATTAAATCAAAATTAATTAATTGAAAATTATTATTAAATAAATTATAAATTATTAATAAATCATTTATAATTTTTGTTTGATATTCAATATTATTATTATTATAAATATTAATAATATCTAAATTTATTTTATTAATTTTATTATTTAATATATTTGTGCATTTATTAATATAACATGTATAATAATATTCTTCTCTAATATAGTAACAAATAATATTTTTAATTTCTATAGGTAAATCTATAAACAAATTTTTTATTTTTTTTCTACAAATATATGATCTAAATGTTGATTGAATTTTTTCACTAGATTTTCTATAAATCATATTAGAATGAGACCAACAATATTTTTTATTATTTATAGTTATAAAAGTTGAACTTTTACATGAACGAAATTTATTAGTATTATATATAGACACTTTATGACAGCATTTTTCTTTTATTGGCATTATTTTAAATTATAAAAAAATATTTTTAAAAATCAATTTTTTATAATACTTTTAAATATTTTAAAACAATTATTTAAAGAATTATTATTATTTTAATGTATAATGTCAACAGACCCAGTGGTAGATACCCCCGCCAACGAAAAAGTTCAAGGAATGGTAAAATGGTTTAATAACAAACAGGGATATGGATTTCTAAGTATTACAAATGGTGATAAGGTTGGAACAGATTTATTTGTTCATCATTCGGCCATTCAAGTTGAAAAGGAACAATATAAATATCTAGTTCAAGGAGAATATGTAGAATTTGATCTATGTAAAGCAGATCAAGCTAGTCATGAATGGCAGGCGGGAAATGTAAGAGGGCTTAATGGTGGAAAATTAATGTGTGAAACACGTTATGATACTCGTGCTCAAAAAGGAGTAACAACATCTCGTCCAGAAACAAGTCGATCTCATCCAGTAAGAGTTCGCGGACAAGGCCCTCGAGAAGGTCTTAGACAAGGTGAAGAATGGCTTCTTATTAAACGCAGAGTAACCCGACCACAAGATAGAAATTACAATCGTTCCGAACGCGGAGAACGTGAAACACGATCTTAATTAATGTATAAAAATATATAAAGAATTAAAGATTTATTATATAATGAGTAATAAATCTTTATTTAATAAATTACAATTGTTTAGAACAAATTTAAATAATAAAAATGCTAATAACACAGATTATATTATTACATATAATGATAATATAATATTATCAGAAAAATTAAAAAACTTTTTACAAACAGATAAAGAAGAGGATAGTTATAAAAATATATATAAATATTTTACTGATTATCTAGTAGTCAATAATCTTATTTTAAATAATGATAAAATTATAAAGGTAAATGATGATTTAAAAAATTTATTTAATATTGATAATAATATTAAATTAACTATTACAAATATAGGTATACATATTAATAAATTATTATTATAATTAATAAAAATTAAAAATTATTATTAGTATTATTATTAGTATTAATAATATTGTAGATACATATTTTTTACATAATACTGAATTATTATTTTGTATTTGTGTTTCTTGAACATTTTGTTCAATTATTTGAACATAATATTGATTTTCTATATCACTATTTATTAATGGTTCTAATGTAAAATTCTCTCTTAAATCTTTTAATAAATCACTTTTTTTTCTACATAATAAACATTCATCTTTTGTTTTATTATGAACATCTAATAACCAATTTTTTATACAATTAATATGAACTTCTTTTTTACAACATTCTAATGTTATTATTATATTTGTAGACATATCTAATAAATCTAAACATACAGGACATTCATTATTCATATACTATTTAATATACATATTTTATTTTTAAATTTATATAAAAAAGAGAGAAAAAAGAGAGAAAAAAGAGAGAAAGGGTAAAAAAAATTGAAATAAAAAATGGAGAGGGTGTAGAGGGTGTAGTAGAGATGGAGTATCTAAAGATGCTGGATAGTGGTGCTCGTGAAGAAATATATAAAAAAATGATAGAGAATTCAATAAATAATATAGAGAAATTGGGAGAAATATATAAATTTGATATAGAGAAAGCATTAAAGATAGTAAATCTAGAGAGAAGTAGTGAAAAAAGTAGGAAAGTATTGAATGATAGAGAGAAAATGGATAAAATAATAATGCCATTTTGTGGAGAAATCAAAGAGGAATGGTGTAAAGGAGTAAGATTAAACTATGGACTATATAGTCAATGTCAAAATAAAATGGAAAAAAATAATAAATATTGCAAAACATGTAACACTCAATGTAGTAAAAATGGAACAGGAAAACCAACATATGGAAATATAGAAGATAGAGTAAAAGCAGGAGAAAATTATGTGGATCCAAAAGGAAAAAGTCCAGTAAGATATGCAAATATAATGGAGAAATTAAATATAACACGCGAAGATGCAGAAAGAGAAGCAGAACGATTAGGATTAAAAATACCAGAAGAAGAATTTGTATTAAAAGTAGCAAAACGTGGAAGACCCAAAAAGAGTGTAGAAGTATCAGATACAGATAGTGAAAAGAGTGAACCAATTAAAAAGAAGCGAGGACGTCCCAGAAAAGAAAAAGCAGTAGTTTCAGAACTAGCAACAGGAGATGATCTAATAGCAGGTCTATTAAAAAAAGCTGAAATAGAAAAAACAGAATTACCGCTAAATAGCGAAAAAATAGAAGAACTGAAAGAAGAAGAAGAAGAAGAAGAAGAAGAAGTAGAAGTAGAAGTAGAACGATTTACAGATCCAAATACAGGTATAGAATATTACAAAACAGAAGACAACGTTTTATATAGTATGGATCAAGAACCAGTAGGTAAATGGGATCCAAAAACAAATACAATAATTCCAGTAATAGATAGTCTAGAAGATTAAATATAAGTAATTTACTTATATTTAATATATTTTTTTATTGTAGTTAAAATTAAAATACTTTTATAACTGATATAAGGTAATAAAACTCATATAGGGTTTTATAACTCATTTAAGGTTTTATCACTCATTTAAGGTTTAGTATAAAATAATAAAGATTTAATAGTATTTTCTCTCTAAAATACTAGAGTAAAGTATAGAAAAAAGATAGAAAATAATATGGTATATAGATAATAGGGTATATAGATAGTATGGTATATAGATAGTATAGTATATTATATAGTATAGTATAATAGATACTTTTTTATATTTTTTCCTATTTTCTCTCTAAAATACTAGAGTAAAGTATAGAAAAAAGATAGAAAATAATATGGTATATAGATAATAGGGTATTTATATAG
>JGI10211J14876_10000236_pt1 | contig 22922 bp, 22 predicted proteins | sample Etolagsediment_FD_14876 | JGI IMG/M metagenome (IMG submission 14876)
GTGTTAATGTATTTATTTATGTGGTTTAAGCTTTAAAAAGATTATGTCCGAAGCATTTCGTATGAACTGGCTGTTATATAGAGGAGAAAAATTCAATGCAAATTTTTATTATCAATCCGGAGTGGACATAGACCACTCTTTTCTGCTTGCAGGAAAAGAGCAGAGGGTGCTCCTGACTCCGGAGATGAACAGGGAAGCAGCAGAGGCCTCTTTTGAAGGAGAAGTAATTGTATATGGGAAAAATCCACTCAGAAATATCACAGAAACAATCAAGCGCACGGAATTGCTTGGACTGGATTTGCACTCCCTCCCGGCTTTGCTTTATTTGAGAATTGCAAAAGAATTCAAAAAAACAAAAGATATTTCCATAGAATTGCTAACTGCCAGAAGCATTAAAGGGAAAAAAGAAATTAAATTAATGAAAAGAGCAGCAAGACTCTCTAAAAAAATAATTGCAAGTGCCGGAGAATTCCCGGAGCCCACTGAAAAAGAAACTGCGGCAGAATTAATTCTCTCAACTTATTCTGCAGGAGCAAAGCCTGCGTTCACTCCCATTGTTGCATGTGGAGAAAATTCATCCAAGCCGCATAGTAACCCAACAAAGAAGAAAATCAAATCTCCTCTCTTAATTGATTATGGAACAAGGTTCAACTATTATAACTCGGATATGACACGATGCACCTTCCTTTCAAAAGAACAGGAGAAAATCTACAGGGCCCTAAAGAGGATTGCAAAGAGGATAATTGAGGAAGTTCCCAAACTGAAAACAGGGGGGGACCTTGCAAACTTCTCTAAAATCTTATACAAAAAAGAAGGGCTTCTGTACCCTCCACATAGCATCGGGCATGGAATCGGGCTGGATGTGCATGAGAAGCCTTCCCTTTCCCCCAATTCCAAAGACCTGCTGAAAGGAACGGTTTTTGCACTGGAGCCGGCTGTTTATTTCCCAGGGGAATTTGGGCTCAGGTATGAAAACGTAATACATTTTGATGGGAAAAAAGCAAGAGTGCTCTAAAAACCATTTTAATATGTATTGGAGATGTGGGAGCATGAAACAGATAGCAGCATTTTTCATGATATTTCTATTATTGGCAGGATGCTCCCAGAATGAGCCAGCAGAGCAATATTCAATTGATTCACTGGCAATAGAATCCCAGAACCATATTTTTTCAAACGAGTACAAAATTTTTGTTAAAGTTGATGAGGGGGCATTTGGTACCCCAAACAATATTGTGCTCTACAAAAACGCAAACAAACTAATTGAGCATCCTCTGGAAGGTGCAGAAGTTCCACAAGGGGGGCAACTCGTGTTTCTATGGCCTGCAACTGCAACCGGGGAGTACACGATTCGGGTACTAATTGAAGATGCAAACGGGACCCAAATCTCAAATGCAAAAGCATTGGAAGTTGCTGTAGAACCTCTTGGATTTTATCATTTGGAAAGCACTGAATCCAGCCGCCCGGTAGAAACAGGTGTGTGGTGTGCAGAGCAGTTTAGGCTGGAGCATGAAGTTCCCATCTCAATTGTGGAATTGCACCTGCGCTCCATGGTTCCGACCAGGGCGGGAAAAACAGTAACAGCAGAAATAGTAAGTGATGAAGGGAATGCGCCTGGAGAAACTGTTCTTGCAAGCGCATCAATTGATTCAACAAGTGTTCCCTCAGCTGCAGAATGGATGACTTTTACTTTTGAGGGGGAACAACTTCCTGCAGGGACATACTGGCTTCTTCTCAAGCGTGATGATACGGTTGGAAATATTGCATGGACCTATGAAAAAACCGGAAGCGGAAATGCGTTTTGCAAAGACATGGCAGAAAGCGGAGACTGGGAATTTTTGGAAGGGAATTTTGCATTTAAAATAAATTAGTCATATTGAAGATAAAAAGTTCTTCAGTATCTCTTCACCGTGCTCAGTATGCCAGACTTCCGGGTGGAACTGGCAGCCGAAAATTCTTTTTTCCTTGTGCCTCATTGCTTCTATTTTGCACGTATCCGAGTGTGCAAGGGAAACAAACCCCTTCGGAAGAACCTTAATTTCATCAAAGTGTGACACCCATGCAGTAAATTCACCTGGAATTTCCCGAAAAAGTAAATCATGCTCATCCACAAATATTTTGCCAAGGCCATATTCTGCTGAAGGCCCTTTTTCTACTTCTCCTCCCAGAGTGTATGCAATAACCTGGTGGCCCCAGCATAATCCAAGAAGCGGAACATCCCATCCATCAGATATTTTTTTTACAATCTCCTCACTCACATAATTTTCTCCGGAGGTAACTGATGATGGCCCCCCACTAAGTATAATTGCTTTGGGGTTTTTGGAAATAACATCCTCTAGAGTAGTGGTTTTATTGGGCACCATCTCCGCATCCTTTCCCAAATCCCGCATGTTCCTCTTGATTAGGTGCGTATACTGTGAGCCGTTGTCTACTATTAGAATCATGCAACTAATTACTCTCATAAGTATTAATAGCATTTCTTAGGTGTTCCCACTCTTTTTCTCAATTTCCGGCATTTACTTTAATATTCCTCCTTTTTAAACTTTTTCCCACACAATCAATTATATATGGCTCTTAGAGATTTACAGCGATCTAACGCTGTCAGTAAATCCTCGGGGAAGCACGATCCGAAGTTTCCTCAAAAAAGCCCTCTGGAAGATGGGCGACAATCAGATGCCAGTAATAGCACGCGAGCCCGTACTGCTAGGAGAGCGTATGCCGGGCGTCCCACCCCCAAGCTGGATGATTTAAGGAAAAAGGTCCGTGCACTTGGAGAAGAACAACTGGAAGAGTTCCGGGAGACATTAAACTGGGTGGCACTTGAAATCCTGCAAAGGCGCGGCATCAATGTGCCTCCGGAAACAAGGATTTCGATAGCAGAGAGCCTTTCCGTTTCAAAAAAGACGATAGGTCGTACTGAAGGAAAACTTCTTGCAAACCTCACTGCCTTTTTAGAAGAACACGGAGTTTCTCCTGAAAACCCTGCACCTCGGGCCAGGACCGAGGAGTCTGTAATGCAGCGGCCCATAGGCACACGTGGACATGGTGATCGGAGGCAATATGCTGCTGCGAACCTAATTCAACTGGATGAGCTAATAAAGAAGGCGGCTGCGCTCGGAAAAGAGCAAGTGACTGAATTTCAGGAGGACCTAACCTGGATGGAAGTTACAATCCTTTGCAGGCGCGGCCTCAATCTTCTCCCAGAAACACACCTTGTAATAGCAGAGAGCCTTTCAGTTTCATTAAGTAAAACAATTCGTGCTGAGAAGTCACTCCTCGCGAAGCTCTCTGCTTTTTTAGAAAAACGAGGGGTTCATATTTTTGAGGATCCTGCACCCTCATCCCATGGAATAACCGAGAAACCTAATCTGCATGGTAAGAGACAGTCTGCTGCTTACGGTGTTCGCTTCAGTCCAAAGCTAAACGAGCTAAGAAAGAAGGCGGCTGCGCTTGGAAATGACCAACTGAAAGAATTTCAGGAAGGCCTAGATTGGGTGGAACTTGAAATCCTGCAAAGGCGCGCCCTCAATGTGCCCCCAGAACTGCAACTCATAATAGCAGAGAGCCTTTCTGTTTCAAACAAGACGATAGGTCGTGTTGAAGAAAGACTCATTGCAAAGCTCACTGCCTTTTTAGAAAGAAGCGAAGGTCCTTCCTCTCAAAACCCTGCACCCAAAAAGTTGCCTTAGCTATAAGTATTAATAGCATTTCTCAGCTATTTCAACACATGGAGATAATCTCATTCTCAAACGGAATCCTCAAATTGCTGGACCAGCGCAAACTTCCTTTTGCAACTGAGTATCTCCTTTGCAGGAATTATCAAGAAACAATTGCAGCAATAAAGAATATGGCTGTGAGGGGTGCCCCTGCAATCTCAATTGCAGGAGCATATGCAGTGGCACAGGCAGCAGAAGGTGGCTATGATACCGGAAGAGCAGGAGAAGAAATCATCTCTGCACGCCCTACTGCAGTAGATCTTGCTAATGCAGTGAATTTTATGCTCTCTGGAATTTCAGAAGAAAAGGAGCCCGAAGCACTAGCGCGTGAATGGGAACAAACCGTTTATGAAAACTGCAAAAGCCTCTGCAGGCACGGAGCGGCATTAATCAAGCCCAGAAGCACCGTGCTTACCCACTGCAACACCGGTCCATTGGCAGCAGGAAAATATGGGACTGCACTAGGAGCAATAATCCAGGCACATAAAGAAGGGAAGAACCCATTTGTATTGGTAGATGAGACAAGGCCAAGGTTCCAGGGGGCACTAACCAGCTGGGAACTTCTTCAGGAAGGGATTCCGCATAAGGTAATTGTTGACTCGGCTGCAGCTTCGCTCATGGGCGGGGGCGAAGTAAATCTAATTATGGTGGGTGCAGATAGAATCTGCAAAAATGGGGATTTTGCAAACAAAATCGGAACGTATTCCCTGGCAATTTTAGCAAAGCACCATGGAATTCCATTCTATGTGCTTGCACCCTCATCCACACTCTCCTCTGTTGAAAAAGGGGAGAACATCATAATTGAGCAAAGGGATGAGCGGGAAGTGCTTGAACCAATGGGCAAAAGTGCCTATAATGAGAAAACTCGTGCGCTTAATTATGCATTTGATGTTACTCCGGGAGAGCTGGTTACTGCATTTGTAACCGAAAAAGGAGTGTTTGAAAAGCCCCACAAGCTTGAATAGGTTTATATTTTTTGCATTCCTTAACTGCTTTGTGGGAGAGGAGTATAGTGGAGTAAAATTTGCAACCGAGGTTACGGGCCCGATTAGCGAAGCGTTCAATTCTCAGCTTGAAGAATATCTGGAAATAGACAAGAAACTCAGGAGGTATCTTTCTCCCAAAAGCAATGAGGGGAACATGAGCATGCGGGCTGGAGGAGGATTTCTGGTCAAGGCAGCGGGGGCCCGGATGACTAAACTCACTAAAGAAGATATTTCTTTTGTATACACTGTGGATGAGGAGGAATATGCAGTAAAATCAAAGGGGAAAATTCCTTCTTCAGAATCCTTTATGCACCATTACATCTACAAATTTTATCCGGATATAAGCATAGTTTTGCACTTTCACGATGACAGGTTAATGAAGAAGGCAAAGCACCTTCCTACAGTTGGCCCATTTCCTTATGGTAGCCATGACCTTGCAAGGGAAGCAGCAAAGGCAAAAGCATCAGTAATCCGCATAATTGAGCATGGATTTGTAGTTAAGGCGCGGAACCCGGAGGAGCTCTTTAGCACCCTTACTGCACTTCGGAGTTTGTAATAAATAAGTGCAATAATATTACTCAGTCCAGCCCAGCTCCTATAGGTAGTGTCCTACTTTTGGCCGTTTTTAGAGTGAGGTTTACCTTTTCAAATGCATCATCTCTTAAAAGTGCAATAAATTTACTAATTCCATTCCAGCCATAATAGATAAGAATCCCCTTATTTTGTCAGGATAATCGGTCAAGTGCATTTTAGGGCAAAAATACATAAAAAAATAGAAAGCTTTATAAGTTTAATGTATTTAAAATAGATGGCACTGCTAGCCTTATCTCTATGTGACTATATGGAACTTCCATTGTAGGTTGTCCCATCTATCAATGGGGCTGAGCAGTTTCCTAGGTGGGCGCTTGACAAAGAAGACAACGATTGATGTGTTAAAACACCATCTTGTTCCCAAGATGAAAATAATGGGGGAAAAAGAAAAAGAAAAGCTATTTAAAAAGTATGGAATCGTCGAGAAAGACCTTCCATTAATGCTTGCAGATGATCCTGCGTCTAAAGCTCTCGGAGCTGAGGCGGGAGATGTTATTGAAATTGAGCGGAATGACGCGACTGGCCAGTATAAGCACTACAGGCTTATAGTTGCGTAAAGAAGGGTGTGGCTTATGACTATGAGGACAGCACTTTTAGATTCATATTTCAAGACAAATAGCCTTGTGAAGCAGCAGCTGGATTCTTACAATAGATTTGTTGATGAGGGAATGCAGACTGTCGTTGATAGGGTGAAGAAGATCGAAACCAATGTAGAGGGTTTTGAACTAAGGATTGGAAAAATCCGTGTGGAGCCTCCAAGGTTTTATGAAGTAAAAGGAGGCTATCGGCAGATTACTCCCAGTGAAGCGCGCTTGAGGAACATTACTTATGCGGCGCCTGTTTTTCTGGATATAGTCCCTCTTTTCAATGGGATTGAACGCCCAACATATTCTGATGTTTTTATCGGGGAAATCCCGGTGATGGTAAAGTCCAAATTATGCTATCTCTCACATATGACTCCGGACGAATTGATTGAAGCTGGAGAAGACCCAGAAGACCCCGGAGGCTACTTCATCATTAATGGAAGTGAAAGAGTCCTAGTTGGAATTGAAGACCTGGTTCCAAACAAAATTATGACCACTGTTGAAGCAACCGGAACCGTGGCAAAGGTATTTTCCACCAGGCATGGGTTTAGGGCAAGATGCGTAGTTACGCGAACAAAAGATGGAGTGCTTAAACTCGAATTCCCGGCTACTCCCCCGGACATTTCATTTATCCAGATTCTGCGCATTCTCGGTTTGGAGAAAGACCAGGATATCCTGGATGCGTTCTCAAATGACCGCATTGTGCAGAATGATATTCTGCTCAACTTGGAAAATGAGCAGTGCAAGACCAGGGAAGAGGCACTTCAAACCCTTTCCAAGAGAATTTCTCCTGGGCAACCCGAAGAGTTCAGGCTTTCAAGGCTGGACAACCTTATGGAAACATACCTGCTTCCACACCTGGGAGTAACAAAGGAAGACCGGGCTAAAAAGTCATACTACCTTATCCGAATGGCACAGAGGGCAATTCGGGTTGCAAACAAGAAGCTTAAGCCCGATGACAAGGACCACTATGCAAACAAAAGAGTAAAACTTGCAGGGAATCTTATGGACGAGCTCTTCAGGTATGCATTCCAGTTCCTTACCAAGGACATTATTTATCAGGCCAGCCGGGCAGATGCAAGGGGAAGGAAACTTCAGGTGCACACTCTTGTGCGCCAGGATACTCTTGTAGACCGTATCCGCTATGCTATGGCAACAGGAAACTGGATTGCAGGCCAGACTGGTGTTTCACAGCTTCTGGACCGAACCAGCAACCTTGCAACAATGTCGCATTTGAGGAGGGTCATTTCTCCACTGAGCAAAAAGCATCCTCACTTCAAGGCAAGGGACTTGCATGGAACCCACTGGGGTAAACTTTGCCCAAGTGAAACTCCTGAGGGGCCCAGCTGTTCTCTGGTTAAAAACCTGGCAATTCTTGCACAGGTCACTAAAGGCACATCTGAAGATGAAGTCAAGGCGATGCTGAATACATTTGGCCTTGAGCGAAAGTGGTGAATTTCATGGCAGCAAAAAAGAAATCCTCCTTGAAAAAAGCAAAAGTAGCTACCAAAGCAAAGACTGTGAAAAAACCTGCAAAAAAAGAAACCAAAAAACCAAAGGCAGAAGCAAAAAAGCAGCATACAGCAGTTTATGTAAATGGGAACTTGATTGGGTTTCATGTGGATGGAGCTGCACTTGCAGCGCGTCTGCGGGACAAACGCAGAATGAATGAACTTAATTATGAAACAAATATTTTCTACAATGACCGCACAAAAGAAGTATTCATCAGTACTGATGGCGGAAGAGTGCGCAACCCATATGTGGTTGTGGAAGAGGGAAAGTCCCGCCTCACCCCTGAGATTCTGGAGAAAATAAAATCCGGGGCACTCTCCTGGGAGCACCTTGTGAAGATGGGAGTCGTTGAATATCTGGATGCAGAAGAAGAAGAGAATGCGCTTATCGCCCTTGAAGAAGAGGACATTACTCCTGAGCATACGCATTTTGAAGTTCTTCCATCAACTATCTTCGGAGTAACTTCTTCAGTGCTTCCTTATCCTGAGCATAACTCTGCACCAAGGATTACGATGGCATGTTCAATGGCCAAGCAATCTCTGGGATTATACGCGGTTAACTTTAACCACCGTTTTGATACCCGTGCATATGTAATGTATTATCCGCAGCAGCCAATTGTTTCCACGGACCTTTATAAGAGCCTGAATATGAAGAGAAAAGCAGCAGGCCAGAACTTTGTGGTTGCGATTACCGCATATGGGGGCTACAACATGGGAGATGGAACAGTGGTTTCCAGAAGCGCAATTGACAGGGGCCTTGGGCGCGCAATGATGCTTAAGACTTATTCTTCGGAGGAGCGCCTTTACCCTGGAGGGCAAAAGGATAAAATCGAAGTTCCAACGGCAGATGTTGTCGGCTATAGGGGAGAAGAAGCATACCGTCATCTGGATGAGGATGGAATTATTTATCCCGAGAGCCAGCTTACTGGTAAGGAAGTGCTTGTGGGAAAAACATCCCCGCCAAGGTTCTTGGAGGAAATCTCCGTCTTTGGTGTGGTGGAAGAAAAAAAGAGGGAAAGTTCTCTCGCCCTCAAATCCGGGGACAAGGGAGCAGTTGACGCAGTTATGGTTACTGAGGCCCCAAGCGGAAACAGGCTTGTAAAAATTAAACTCCGCACCCCAAAGGTTCCTGAAGTAGGAGATAAATTCGCATCCCGGCATGGCCAGAAAGGAGTAATAGGGCTTTTATTGAAGCAGGAAGACATGCCATTTACAAAACAGGGAATTGTTCCGGATTTGATTCTTAATCCACACGCAATTCCTTCGAGGATGACCGCAGGGCATCTTCTGGAAACCTTGGGGGGAAAAGCAGGGGCCCTTGGCGGAATGCTTAGGGATGGAACTGCATTTTCTGGAAATACTGAAGAGGATTATGTTAAAACACTCAAAGAAAAAGGCTTTGATGAGCATGGAGAAGAATGGCTCTATGATGGAATAACCGGGAGAAGAATGAAAGTAAAGATCTTTATCGGGCCGGTTTATTACCAGAGGCTTCACCACCTTGTTTCAAACAAGATGCATGTGAGGAGCAGGGGGCCGGTTCAGCTCCTGACTCTCCAGCCAACTGAGGGCCGTGCCCGTGAAGGTGGGCTCCGTTTTGGAGAGATGGAACGTGACTGCTTAATTGGATATGGGGCAAGCATGGTTGTAAGGGAGAGGCTGCTCGAAGAGAGCGACAAAACAATCCAGCTTGTATGCAATAAATGCGGAATGTTCGCATACCACGATTATGTGAAAAATAAAAATGTCTGCCCGCTATGTGGCAGCGAGGACATCTCCTCAATTGAGATGAGTTACGCGTTTAAGCTGTTGTTAGGAGAAATACGCTCGATGTTTATCTTCCCGCGTATTCTGCTTACGGAGAAAGCGTGAGGTGGCAGTTATGGAAGAGATAGAAAAAATTATAGGAAAAATCCGATTTTCCCTTTTCTCTCCAGAGATGGTGCGGGAACTTTCCAGTGCACGCGTAGTCATCCCAGATACATATGATGATGATGGTTACCCTATCGATGGTGGGCTTGTGGATTCCAGGCTGGGAGTTGTGGACCCGGGGCTTAGATGCAAAACCTGTGGGGGAAGAGTAAAGGAATGCCCGGGGCATTTTGGGCATATTGACCTTGTTCGCCCAATTATTCATGTGGAGTATGCAAAGTCCATGTATGAAGTAATGAGGGCCACATGCCCGCATTGCCACAGAGCTACAATTGATGATCCTTCCCAGAAGCCGCCAAAGGGAAAGTGCCCACACTGCAAAGAGCCTTTGCCGGATATTAAATACTTAAAGCCAACAACTCTCTTTAGGGACGGAAACGCAATGCTTCCGACTGAAGTGCAGGATTGGCTTGCATCTATCCAAGATGAGGAGTTGCGCAAACTTGGCTGGAATACTGAGTATGCAAGGCCTGAATGGGCAATCCTCTCGGTTTTGCTGGTTTCTCCGGTCAATGTGAGGCCTTCAATCACCCTAGAGTCCGGTGAGAGAAGCGAAGATGACCTTACACATAAATTAGTAGATATTATACGTATTAACCAGAAACTGGAAGCAAATATTAATGCAGGTGCACCCCAATTGATTATTGAAGACCTTTGGGAACTGCTCCAATACCATATTACTACATACCTGAATAATGAGACTGCAAACATTCCTCCAGCAAGGCACAGGAGCGGAAGGCCGCTCAAGACACTTGCACAGAGGCTTAAAGGAAAGGAGGGAAGGTTCAGGTATAACCTGTTGGGAAAGAGGGTCAACTTTTCTGCACGTACTGTTATCTCTCCTGACCCAAAACTTAGAATCGATGAAGTTGGGGTTCCTCAGGCAATTGCCCAGGAACTTACTGTTCCAATTGCGGTAACCGAATGGAACATAGATGAATGCAAGAGGTATGTTCTTTCTGAAACTTATCCGCAGGCAATATACATACTTCGCCCGGATGGGAGGAAGATGAGGATTTCTGATGAATTGAGAAAAGAACTTGCAGAAGACCTCAAAATCGGTTCCACAATCGAGAGGCAGATTGTTGATGGGGATGTATCCCTTTTCAACAGGCAGCCATCCCTGCACAGGGTTTCGATGATGGCCCATGAAGTTAGGGTTCTTCCGGGGAAAACTTTCAGGCTTAATCCTACTACTACACCCCCATATAATGCAGACTTTGATGGGGATGAAATGAATCTGCATATTTTGCAGACTCAGGAATCCCAGGCCGAAGCGCGCCTGATGATGAAGGTGGAGGACCAGATTATTTCCCCAAGGCATGGCCACGCGATTGTGAGGCCGCAGGAGGACCATGTATCCGCCACATATTTCTTTACCAGGGAGGGTGCAGTATTTACAAGGGACCAGGCATCTAACCTTCTCTATATCGCTGGGATTACTGAGCTCCCAAAACCTGACAAAGGAAAAAACTATTCCGGAAAGCTTCTCTTTTCCATGCTTCTTCCTGATGACTTTAGCATTAAGATTCAATCCAAACTCGGAGAGGAAATCGTAATTACCAATGGGAAGCTCAAGAAGGGGGCAATCGAGAGTAGAGCTCTTGAAAAGGACCTTCTTGAGAAATTGTTTATCAAGTATGGCTCCAGGGTAACTCGCGAATTTATTGATAATGTTACCCAGATGTGCCTTGAAGCGCTCGCTTCCCATGGCTTTAGTGTATCCATGAAAAGCTACACTCTAAGCCCAAAGGCAGACAAAAAGGTTAATGACATTGATAGCAGGGTTAACCGGGAGATTGAGAATCTTATTCTCCAGTACCGCAATGGGAAACTGGAGCGCTCTCCGGGCCTTACCCTCAGGGACACACTTGAGAGCAACATTATGATGGCAACTTCCAAAGCCAGAAATGATGCAGGAAAAGTGGTTGAGCAGGATTTTGGACTTACCAACCCATCAATTATCATGGCCACAATCGGAGCCCGAGGCAGCTTATTGAATGCAATTCAGATGAGTGCGCTTGTAGGCCAGCAGGCAATCAGGAGCAAGAGGCCTTCTCGTGGTTATTATAAGAGAGTCCTTGCCTTCTACAGAAGAGGGCAGCTTACTGCAAGGCAGAGAGGATTTGTCTTCAGTTCCTTTAGAACAGGGTTGCATCCGGATGAGTTCTTCCTAGCATCAATGGGGGGAAGGGAATCACTTGTTAATACCGCTATCCGTACGGCACGTTCAGGATACATGCAGAGGAGATTAATCCATGCTCTCCAGGATTTAGTTGTAGAAGAAAAGGGAGAAGTGAGAAACGGACGGGACGCGATTATCCAGTTTGCATATGGTGGAGATTGCCAGGACCCGGTTTTTGCTTCACGCGCAGGTTATATTGAGAGCGCGAGGCAGGATGACGTGGATACAGTATGAGGTGGAAAAAATGGCAAGCGCAAAAAAAACCGCAAAATCAAAATCAAAATCAAAATCAACCAAATCAGCCAAGATCAGCCCGTATTCTGCAGTTGGAATTATTGCAGCCCAAAGCCTGGGGGAACCAGGTACGCAGATGACGATGAGGACATTCCACTATGCAGGAGTAGCGGAGCATGTTCCTACGGGTCTTCCCAGGCTTATTGAGCTTGTGGATGCAAAAAAGGAGCCAAAGAAATCCATTGTGGAAATCCACCTCCTCAAGGAATACCGCACAAAAGAGAATGCTGCAAAAGGAGTGGCAAAGGAGATAGAATCCGTACTGCTTCCCGAAGTAGCTACAGTGCAGGAGGACCTTGCTGCAAAAAAGATAACAATTATGCTCCGCAAGGATGATGCGAAATTGCTTGGGGCAACCAATGAGATGTTAAAGGAGGCAGTTAAAAAAACCGTTGGAACCAACAAGGTGGAGCAGCGCGGAGATAAGGTCGTAGTAAAGCTCAAAGCTGAGAAAGAGAAGCCCCTAAAAGACCTAAGAAAGCTTTTAATCAAACTTTCAAAATGCCTGGTAAAAGGTGTTTCAGGAATTTCCCGTGCAGTAGTGCTCAAGGAAAAGGGAGAGTACTTTATTCGCGCAAGCGGCTTCAACATCAAAGACATTATGAAGCTGAAGAAAGTAGATGCCTCACGTATTTACACTAATAGCTTAATGGAGATGGAGAAAACCTTTGGGATAGAAGCAGCCCGAAATGCCCTAATTAAGGAAATGCACAACGTTATGGAATTGCAGGGCCTGGCTGTAGATATTCGCCACATCATGCTCTTGGCTGATGCTATGACCTCTGATGGAAAAATTAAATCTATTGGGAGGCATGGCCTTTCCGGAGAGAAAGCAGGGGTAATGGGACGTGCAGCATTCGAAGAAACAATTAAGCACTTGGTTAATGCCTCAATTATTGCTGAAGACGATGAGTTAGTTGGAGTCAGTGAAAACATAATTGTGGGGCAGACCATCCCAATTGGAACAGGAAGAATTAAACTGGGAATGAAAACTAAAAAATGAAATGTTTCCAGAAGTAAGTTTGGATTAAAATGAGGTAATAAATATGGAAGAAGAAAAGGTTGAGATTAAGCGCCCTTCGGCCGCAGCCCTCGTTGGTTTTGCCAACTCGGTTAAGCGCCCTTCGGCCGCAGCCCTCGTTGGTTTTGCCAACTCGGTTAAGCGCCCTTCGGCCGCAGCCCTCACCCTTTTTCCTAACGTTCAATATAGTTAAATGAGGTAATAAATATGGAAGAAGAAAAGGTTGAGAAAGCCCAATTGGCTGGAGAAACCACAGTAGTGCCACAAGAGCCTGCTGGAAGGGTGCGGATAAAATCCAAGAACAAAGTTATCCGCAAAAGGAAATCCAAGAAAGAAAAGGAAAACCCCCTCTCAAGTGCAATTCGCCTTGCGGTTGAGAGTGGAAAGGTAGGCTTTGGCTCCAAAAAGGGAGTAAAAGACATCTTAATGGGAAACATTAAGCTCGCAGTTGTTGCAGGCAATGCACCTATCGCACTTATAGAAGATATCGAGAGGTTTGGAGAACTTTCAGATGTTCCCCTTATTGTGTTTCCAGGAACAAGCCTGGAACTGGGATCTATCTGCGGTAAGCCATTTCCGGTTTCTGTGCTTGCAATTTATGAAGAGGGAGTCTCCAACATTTTAGAATTTGGGAAAAAGAAGAAGTGAGTTAACGTGGAGATTACCGGAGAGGACCTTAAGCTGATTAATCTTTTTGAGTCAGTTACAGGTGTTATTCCCCAGGATATGGAGAAAGTGGGGGATGGAATCGTCTTCTTAGTAGACGAATCCAGCTTGGGAAAGGCAATTGGCAAGAAAGGAGCAAACATCCAGAAACTCAAGCAAAAACTTAGGAACATGAACGTCCTCATTTCTATGGATGCAAATGGCCCTGAGGAGTTTTTGAGGAAGTTCTTCAACAATATTGATATTTTGGAATATGAACTTCGAGAGGCTCCGGGGCAGAAAGTTGCGTTTATCACAATTCCGGATTCCCAGAGAGGTATTGCAATTGGAAAGGCAGGAATAAGGATTAAGGCATCAAAGGCCTTTCTAAAGAGGAAATTTGGAGTAGACCTCAATTTGAGGACCCGGAGAGTAGATTATTAGAATAATAATAAGGTTTATAAAGAAATCGACGCTAAAACAGAGAATACAGTCAGATTCTCGTTGGTGTTCATATGGGAAATGGTGAATTTGCAGGAAGAAATAAAGAAAGGACAAGAAAAAGGGAGCGATGGCTCAGCAAGCGCGATAAGCGTAAGCGCCTCAAACTTAAAAATAAGTTTGACCCTCTAGAGGGAGCGCCCCAGGCAAGTGGGATTGTGCTGGAAAAAGTAGTGCTTGAGCAGAAACAGCCCCACTCAGGTCTCATTAAATGTGTTAAAGTACAGCTTATCAAAAACGGTAAGGTGGTAACTGCATTTCCTCCAAGGGATAAGGCGATTACATTTATTGATGAGCACGACACGGTAGTTATTGCGGGCCTTGGAGGCTCTCAGCGTGGGCAGATGGGTTCTATTCCCGGAGTCCGCTACAAGGTCGTGAGCGTAAATGGCATTGACCTCCAGGCCATGAGGCATGGAAAGAAGGAGAAGGCCAAGAGGTAGATTTAGATGAAGCTCTTTGGAAAATATGAACTGGACGAAGTTGAAGTCAGGGACCTCAGCCTCAGGAGTGCACTTTCATTTGAAGGAGTTAATTACCGTGCACACACTTTTGGGCGCCATGCAAAGAAGCAGCACGCCAAAAATAATGTGAATGTGGTTGAGCGCCTTACAAATAAGCTCATGAGGGGAGGAACAGGCGAAAAAACTTCCGGGAAGGTAATCAGGACTCATGGGAGGCTCCAGGGAAAGAAGCAGCAGGCCCTTGGTGTAGTTGAGAAGGCATTTGACATTGTGGCCAAGAAGACAGAAAAAAACCCTGTCCAGGTTCTTGTGGATGCACTTGAGAACTCTGCACCAAGAGAAGAAGTGACCAGGGTCTCGTATGGTGGAGTAAGCTACCAGATTGCCGTGGATGTGTCTTCGACCAGAAGGCTTGACCTTGCACTAAGAAACATCACTCTTGCTGCATTAATGAGGTCCTTTAACAAGCCGGTTTCACTTTCTGAATCTCTTGCGGATGAGATTATGTATTCTGCAAACAATGATGTGCAAAACAGCTTTGCAATCAAGAAGAGGGACGAAGCAGAGAGGATGGCAAGGAGCGCCAGATGAGCGCTTATTTTTTTATTTTTATGATTTTTTAAGTCGGTGAAAATTATGGTCAGGAAAGAAGTTGTAGTAGAAGAAGTACAAAAGATTATGGAGAATACTAAGAATGTGAGAAATATCGCAATTATTGCGCATGTTGACCATGGAAAAACTACTCTTACTGATTCTCTTGTGGCACGAGCCGGGCTTATTTCAAAGCAGCTTGCCGGAGAGCAGCGCATGATGGACTTTGATGCGCAGGAACAGGCACGTGGAATTACAATCAAATCTGCAAACATCTCCCTTGGTTTTAACTACAAAGGGGAAGAGCACTTAATCAATTTAATTGATACTCCTGGCCATGTAGATTTTGGAGGGCATGTTACCCGTGCACTCCGTGCAGTAGATGGGGTTTGCCTGGTAGTAGATGCAGTTGAGGGGATTATGCCCCAGACTGAGACCGTACTCAGGCAATCGCTTAAAGAGCGTGGAAAGCCCATTGTTTTCATCAATAAAGTGGACAGGCTCATTAACGAGATGAAGCTTGACCAGGCACAGATGCAGGAAAAACTCATCAAAGTAATCACTGGAATCAACAAGATTATTCTTGCAAACTGCCCTCCGGAATTCAAGAAAGATTGGGAAATTAAAATTGAAAATGCAAACATTGCATTTGGTTCAGCATTCCATAAATGGGCAGTGAGTGCAGCTTCAATGAAGAGATTCAATATTACTTTCAAGGACATTTATGAAAAATGCAGGGACGAAGACCATGAGTTCCTTGTAGAAAAATCCCCTGTGGATGATGTGCTCCTTGAGATGGTAATCCAGAATCTTCCGAGCCCGGTTGTGGCACAGAAATACAGGATGCCTGCAATCTGGAAGGGAGATGCGGAGAGCGAACAGGGAAAAGAGATGGCCCTTTGTGACAAGAGCGGGACTATCGTAGGAGTATGCTTTGGGGTAGTTTATGACGAGCATGCTGGAGAAGTTGCAGTAGTGCGCCTTTTCTCAGGAAAAGTTGCAAAAGGAGACCAGATTTACGTATTCTCCAAAAAGAAGTTCTTCAAGGTCCAGCAGGTTGGAATTTACATGGGTCCTGACAGGGTGCCTTCAGACTTCCTTTGTGCTGGAAACATCGGTGCAATTGTGGGCTTGAAAGACATTTATATTGGAGAAACAATCAGCTCATCTGATGCAGTTGAGCCTTTTGAAGACATCAAGCACGTTTCCGAGCCAGTAGTTACTAAGTCCATTGAGGCAAAAGAGTCCAAGGACCTTGCAAAATTGATTGAGACCTTGAGAGGGCTTTCCAAGGAAGACCCCACACTCAAAGTTACCCTGAATCAGGATACAGGAGAGCACCTTATTTCCGGAATGGGTGAACTGCACCTGGAAATTATTGAATATAAAATTTCAAAGGAAAAAGGAATCAACATCGTGACCTCACCCCCGATTGTCGTTTACAGGGAAACAATTACCAAGAGATCCAATATGGTGGAAGGGAAGTCTCCAAATAAACACAATAAATTCAAGATATATGTGGAGCCTCTTGACCCGAAAATCATGGAGGCAATTGAGCTCGGAAAAATCCCTCAGGGAAAGCCTAAGGGTAAAGAGCACATCCAGACTCTTGTTGACCTGGGGATGTCCCGTGATGAGGCAAAGGGAATCTGGGATATATGCGGAAGCAACATTTTCCTGGACATAACCAAAGGTGTCCAGTACCTTAATGAGGTACAGGAACTTGCAATCGAAGCATTTGAAGAGGCGATGACCAAGGGTCCGCTTGCCCAGGAAACAGTTTCTGGGGTAAAAGTGGTTCTTGAAGATTCCAGCCTGCATGAAGATAATGTACACAGGGGCCCGGCACAGGTAATTCCCGCAGTCAAGAGGCCGATTTATGCATGCATGATTGATGCAGGTGTTTCACTTCGTGAGCCAAAGCAGAAGGTCCTGATTACCACCCCACAGGAATATGGGGGGGAAGTAATCAACATGACCAATGGAAGAAGAGGGCTGCTCCTGAACATGGAACAGGAGGGGGAAACCTCTACAGTCCAGACTGTTTTGCCTGTTTCTGAACTCTTTGGGTTCTCCAATGCAATCCGTGGTGCAACACAGGGGCGTGCAACCTGGTATCAGGAATATCATGGTTATGAGAATGTGCCCAAGGACTTAGTCCCTAAGATTGTAAAACAGATTCGGGAGCGGAAGGGACTTAACCCAGAGCCTCCAACAATCCAGACTTTCATGGATTGAATCTTTTCTTTTTTCTCTTTATTATTCCAGAAAATTAAATGTAACCATGGTTACATAACCTTTCAAACCGCTTTCGCTATTATTCCCTGCAATCGCTTGTCTTTTTTCAAAATTTTCCACCCACACTCTTCCAGCCTTTCCGCAACCTCTCCCATAATATCCCGCTTCTTTTTACCCAAACTACCGACGTAATGGAAGAGCAGCGAGCGTGGCTTGCAAACCCTTCTCAGTTCCCTGTAGAACTCCCTTGAATAGAGTTCCCCTGCTTTGCTGAAGCGCGGAGGGTCGTGAATTATTTTTGTAAACTTCCCTTCCGGAGCCTCCTTAATATAATCAAAGCAGCTTTTTTCCCCGACTATTTCAATCCTCTTCCGCTCAAACAATTCTTTGCTCCAGGGGTTCCACTTTGCCATTGCAATAACTGCGGGGAACAATTCAACACTAACAACCCTGTCTGCTTTGTTGCTTGCAGCAATGGCAGTGTACCCCAGCCCCATACATGTATCTAAAACAACATCACTTTGCTTGATTTTCAATTTCTGCACAACCAGTTTGGAATAATCAAAAACATCCTTGTAATCTTTTACCAAGTGCATTCTAAGACCGTCAATTTCAAGAATGGGCTTGCCCCTCATCATGCGCAAACGGTATAGCCCATCATCAAAAACAGCAACCTTCCAGAGCTCAGCTCCATCCCATGCATAGACAAAATCCCCCTTAACCTCTTCAAGCGGAACCCCATCCAGCTCATTTGTAACCAGGGTTACATTCCGCCCCAAATCCAGAGACAGCTTTTTTACTCCATTTTTGTATTTTTCAACGAGTTCCGCAGTGAGGTAAATCATCTAAATCAGAACCCAATCCAGTCTGTTTCCATGTAAGCCTGCAGTGCTTTGGGAATTCGTATTCCATCCTTTTCCTGATGGTTCTCCATTACTGCAATAAGGGCACGCCCAACAGCTACTCCGCTCCCATTTAGGGTATGCACAAATTCATTTTTTCCATCCCTGCGGAATTTAATGTCTGCCCTGCGCGCCTGGAAAGCCTCGCAGTTTGAGCATGAGCTAATTTCCCTGTATTTGTCCTGGCTTGGAATCCACACCTCAAGGTCATAGGTTTTGGTTGCCCCAAAACCTAGATCCCCGGTGCAAAGCTCAATTACCTGATAAGGAAGTTCAAGCCCCTGCAGCACCTTTTCTGCGTCCAGAGTGAGCCTGTCCAATTCAGAATAGCTCTGCTCCGGAGTTGCAAACTTCACCAGTTCCACTTTTCCGAACTGGTGCTGCCTCATCAACCCTTTAATGTCTCTTCCATATTCCCCAGCTTCCCTCCTGAAGCATTGTGTAAACGCGCAGTAGCCCAAAGGCAATTTTTCTTCCTCCAACACGTCTCCCCGGTGCAAATTAACCAAAGGAACTTCAGCAGTAGGTATCATCCAAAGCTGATTTTGCAATTCCTTTTCTTCAGTCTGGTACAAATCCGCCCTGAATTTTGGGAGCTGCCCGGTTCCAACTAAGCAATCTTCCTTGACCATATACGGAAGCCCAAATTCCCTATATCCAGCAGTTTCAGCCATTTTGAGCATGTACTGGCCCAATGCACGCTGTAATTTTGCGCCCCACCCACTCAATACACTAAAGCGGTGCCCTGCAAGTTTTACTCCCTGCTCAAAATTGATTACTCCCAACCTTGGGCCAAGTTCATAGTGAGGCTCCACATCCGTACTCTTTTTGATTGGATCCCCCCACTTTTTCATTTCTACATTCTCTGTTTCGTCTTTTCCCAATGGAACACTCTCATGTGGAATATTGGGCATTGTAAGCATAACTCCAATTCGCCTGTTTTCAAATTCTTTTTCCTTTTCCCCAATCTTCTCTAGTTTTTTAGCGATCTCTTCTCCTTTTTTAAGCAAATCTGAAGCATCCTCACCCTTCTTTTTGGCTTCGGCAATTTGTGGCCCAAGCTTATTCCTCTCCGCCCTTAATTCATCTGCTTCAGCCTTCTCTTTCCTCCACTCCTCATCCATCTTCACTAATTCATCTAAGGCTGCAATATCTGCGCCCCGATTTTCTAGTGCTTTTTTGATTTTTTCAGGATCATTTCTGAGTGTTTCCTTGTCAATCATGAATATTACCTTCTGTTATTTCTATTTGCTATGCTTTAAATTGCCATCATCAGCCTTTTAATATATTTCCTTAAATAAAAGTTCCTACTTCATTCAAAAATGAGCTCCTGTAGTCTAGCCCGGTCAAGGACACCGGACTCTCACTCCGGTAGCCCGGGTTCGAATCCCGGCGGGAGCATTTTACTCCTAGTTAACATCCCGGCTATACGTGCATACGTAAAATACCACCATGCACGGAATCCGGGCAAATCGTTCCACTAATTCTGGTTTTTCTCCAGTGTTTCATACAACACCCTGCATGAATCTGTAAAAAGAATAAAACCGAAGGTGTATACATATGAAATACGACATCCACAATACCGGGTTGCAGCTGGATAATGCTCTTAGAAGGCTGAAGGGAGACAAATTGATTCTGCCAAAGAATAAGGCCCGGATATTCGAATTTGACGAATATCTACAGACACTGGGGCTGAAAAACTCAAGGCGGCTGAAATACATAATCCTGCTCAGATGGCTCTCTAAGGAGGTAAACAAGCCTTTTGAAAAAGTGACTAAGGAAGACCTCATGAAGATTGTCAGGGTGTTGCAGAATAACCCTGATCTTTCAGAATGGAGCAAAGTAGACCGGAAAGTAACCATAAAGCGCTTCTATAAGTGGCTGACAGGGGACGATGAGCAATATCCCCCGGAAGTCCGGTGGATAAAATGCAGGCTGAAAAACGACCGCTGCAAGCTGCCGGAGGAATTAATCACGGAAGAAGATGTAACTAAGATGGCCGATGCATCCATCAAATCAAGAGACAAAGCATTCATTCAGTGCCTTTATGAGACCGGATGCAGAATAGGGGAGCTCCTCACTCTCCAGCTAAAGAACATTAACTTTGATAAGCACGGTGCAGTTCTCAGAGTAACTGGAAAAACTGGAGACAGGAGAATAAGGATAGTTGCATCTGCCCCTGCTCTTGCAACATGGCTCGACTTTCACCCCTACAAGAAGAATCCTGATGCATTTTTATGGGTAAGAAACCTCCATAGAGGCGCAAAAGATTTCCTGCCTTTCAGCTATCCGTGTGCAGTAATACTGATTAGAAAGCTTGCAAAAAAGGCAGGCATAAGCAAGCGTGTCAACCCCCATACTTTTCGCCATTCCAGGGCGACCGCTCTTGCGAATAAGCTGACCGAGGCTCAGATGAAGGAGTATTTTGGGTGGACGCAGAGCTCAGACATGGCCGGAGTTTATGTCCATCTCAGCGGAAGGGACATCGACAATGCAATCCTGGGTGTTTATGATGTAAAACACAGCCAGAAGGAGACAGAGCAATTCAAACCCCTTACATGTGCCCGTTGCAACACCACAAACTCACCTGGCTCCAAATTCTGTACGAAATGTGCATATGCACTGAGCGCAGATGTTGCCATTCAGGCCGAGAATGAAAACAAAGCCAATAATGACATACTGAATCTTCTGATGAAAGAACCTCAGTTCCGTGAAATGATGCTGAAGAAACTGATGGAAAAGGGTCAAAATGAGGCAAATCCCACCGAGGGGATACAATGAATTCAATACACAATCCAACCTAAGGCAATATCCTGAGGTTTTGTCTTAAATTTTGTCTAATCGTTTTGCTGTTTTATTAGGCAAATTCTTTGCCTTATTTTTGCCTTAAATTAAAGAATCAACCCCATAATTCTTGCAATTTCAGCAGTTTAGTAAATCAGGAATTATACTCTCGTGGCATCAGAGTCTCAGAATATGCACAAAAATGGAGTTTCTGCTTAGGAAAATACATTTTTCAGAGCACATCTCTGGCATCTTCCAGGAATTCCCGCGCCCACTCAATAGATGCCTTTGCTGAGCTTTCCGAATATATCAGCCCATAGTCCGCATCCTTTCTCAGGCTCATAGTGTCCCGGAACCGCTCATAGTGCTTCCGCCCAAGAATTCCCGAATCCATAAATAAATTTTTCAATGCAACCGATAGGCACAAATGGCTTTTTTCGCGGTAGCCTTTGCTTAGCACAAGGGCCTTGGCAGTATGGAACATCGAATAGTATGCCTGCACAGTTGCCCACTTGAAGTCATCCTCAGAGGCAGAATTCCCTGCCCGCCCCAGGTCGCTTTCTGCCTCTTCCAATTCCTTGTCAATGAGGTCCTTCGCCACCGGCTCCTTTACCAGTCCCCTCTCCCCTACGCACCGTTTAAATCTTTCATCCATCTTCCTCACCATACAATTCTATTCCTTTTCGAATTCTTTCATACAGCGGCTTGTCTTTTTGCTGGAGGTTTGTATACTCCACAGAGTCCAGCAGGATTGCCTGCATCCTAGGATATTTATCCAATATCCTCCGTATTTTTTCCTTTTCCCGGCTGAGCATGAACAGGTCTATGTCGCTCTGCTCAGTGTTCCTCCCTTCTGCACAGCTACCGAAAAGGACAATTCTTCTGCTGAGCGGGATAATCTTCTCCACTGCAGGCATAATCCCGTTTATTGTTATGAATATTTTGAACTGCCGCAAGAGCGGGTTTTTTCCATCAGGCCTATAGAACAGCATTCTTCCCTTCCTGTTTTTTTCCACAAGACCCATTTTCTCGAACTTTTTCATGATTGAATTTACTGAGCCTACGCTTACTTTTGCTTCCTCTGCAATCTGCCGCCCATATAACTCCCCCTCCTTTTCCGAGATAAAAACCAGCAGTTTCATCTCTGTTTTTGAAAACAAGTTCAATTTTTTGAACATAAGTTCAATATTATGAACAAACATATAAATACCTTTCTGCAGTTAGCTTGCAAACATATCAGATTTCCCTGTATTCTCCCCAACCCGATAACTATTTAAACATTACTAACCACAAATAATAACCAATAATGGTGAACTTATGGCAGAACCCGCAAGGAAACTCCAAATGAAAACAACCAGATTTGAACTTAACGGCAAACCTATTACCGTAGGTGTATTAAGGAAATTCAATGACAGGATTCCACTCCTGGAAACCCCTGGAGCAGTAAAAGCTACTAATGCAGAATATGGAACTAATCTTAGGCTTATCAGCCATAGGGCCCTGAACCATTTGCTTACTAAAACCAGCAACTGGAGGGGAGTGCGTGAAGTTTTTCCCTGCCCGGCTGGAGAAGGCCTGGCATACGAAAAATCAGGCACTAAACTAGGAAACCAGATAGTTTTCGCTGAAGAAGGCGAGCCCAGGGTAATCATCTCCACTGGAAAGTACAAAGGGGAGAAAGGAATCGCCCTTGTAGTTCCTGAATTGACTGCTGACGATATCCAAAAAGACGGAAAGGACATAGTAATTGCTGTTTCTGACACCAGGTTAGTTGTAGTTCCGGATTTCCCTTCTGAAGATGGATGGTATATTCCCCATGCAGAAACAGGACTTCCAAACGGCAAAAAGGTTGATTATTCTGATGAGGCTAGGTATCTTTATATGAGGGATTCTTCATATGTGGGCCTTCCGGTCCGCAACGGCAACTACTACGGCGACGGCAGGCTGAACGTCGATGCGGGCTACTGGCCGTCCTACGGT
>JGI10211J14876_10000238_pt1 | contig 22890 bp, 22 predicted proteins | sample Etolagsediment_FD_14876 | JGI IMG/M metagenome (IMG submission 14876)
CTGCGGTATTTCCGAGTCCGACAGGGAAAAAATATTCGAGAAATTTCGGCAGGCTGACGGCTCTATAACCAGGCAAACTACCGGCAGCGGGCTGGGTCTTGCCATCAGCAAGGAATTGGCCGCTATGCTGGCAGGGGCTATCGGGATAGAAAGCCAGCCCGGCAAGGGCTCAACCTTCTGGCTTGATATACCTGTTACACTCACCAAAGACGATTAATGTATTTGGCGAAACGTGATTCCTAATCCGAGCCACGAAGCACAAGCCACACACTAATTTGACCTGTCCGGCATTTGCGATATAATAGTCCTCTGAAAGGAAAAGGTGCACTAATGAACAGGAAATTTGTCAGAGCGATTTTTCCCGGCTCATTCGACCCGATTACCAACGGGCATCTGGATGTGGTGCGTCGCAGTATGAAGCTATTTGATGAGTTGATTATTGCGGTCGGCCGAAGTCCGGTCAAAAACCAGCTATTTACGCCCGAAGAGCGGGTCGAGATGATAGCCGAGCTTATTACGGATATGCCGGGTGTTTCGGTAGAGAGCTTTGAAGGGCTGACGGTCGAATATGCGGCCAAGAGGAAAGCTGATGTTATCCTGCGGGGTCTGCGGAGTCTTACCGACGTTCAATATGAGTTTCAGCTTGCGATGACCAACCGGGCAGTGACGGGGATAGAGACCGTCTTTGTTATGACCGGTGAGCAGTACGGTTTTACCAGTTCGGCCCTGATTCGTCAGGTGGCTTCTCTGGGCGGAGACCTTTCAAATTTGATTCCGAAAAACGTCTTTAATCGTCTGCAGCGGCGCTTCAACAAGCTTAAGAACCAAAAGTAAAAAAGTAACCGTTCTCATCTGTAAATTGGAGTTTTGTTTTGTTTACGGTTAGTGTTGAAACGCACTTCTGGGCACCGCACCAGTTGACCTTGTCAGACGGCTCAAAAGAGCCCCTGCACCACCACAACTGGGCAGTTACCGCCGATGTCAGCAGCAGCGAACCCGACAGTATGGGACTTGTTATGGATTTTCGCCGGCTCAAGGCGATGGTCGATAAAACGATAGCTGATTTCGATAATATCCAGTTGGAAAAGCTCGATTATTTCCGGCGGAACAATTCATCGGCTGAAATGATAGCGAAATATATATATGAAAAACTTGAGCCGGACCTGCCCAAAGGCGTCAAACTCAATTATATCAGGGTTGTTGAGCAGCCGGGCTGTTCGGCAAAATTTGGTAAATAGCAAAATGACCTGTAGTGGTTTTCCAAATTTGACGATATTTCCAGCGGGATTTTGGTATAATAGCCGTGAGGACTAAACAATATGCAATGTCAGATTTGCCAGAAAAATGAAGCGACTATCCACTTGACCGAGATAACCAACGGGGCGCGTACCGAAATGCATCTTTGTGAGCACTGTGCGCAGGAAGAGGGCATAGCCGTCAAGAGTCAGATTTCTCTCAACGAGTTACTCAGCAGCCTGCTGGCAGTCCAGCCGGCAGACGACGAGCTGTCCGGCGACTCTGAGCAGAAGAGTTCCTGTCCTCACTGCGGGTTTACGCTGGAGCAGTTCCGCAAAGAGCCGGTCCTGGGCTGTCCCTATGACTATGAGGTCTTCGAGAAGTCGTTGTTGCCGCTTATCGAAAAGGCCCATGCCGGTAATAGCCGCCACTGCGGCAAAGTCCCTTCAAAGACGCCGGCTGATACAAAAAAACAAATAGAGCTTATGAGATTGCGTCAGCAACTGGAGACTGCGGTCGAAGCGGAAGATTACGAAACCGCCGCCGAGTTGCGGGACAAAATAGATAAGCTGAACAGTGAATAATATTTAGCGGATAGTGGACAGCAGCTAACGACTAAATACCAACGATTAATATGAAGCTGACCGATATAAGTAGCGACATAAACGAATGGTTCGGCGGCCCAGGGCCGCTGGCCGACGTCGTTATATCCTCGCGGATTCGTCTGGCCAGGAACCTGGCCGGCTACAAATTCCTCAGCCACTGCTCAACCACTGAAAAGTCTGAGATACTCAGGAAGCTAAAAGAAGCACTGATGTCGCTGGAGCTTGGGGACAAAACCTTCTATATCAGTGTGGACAAGGCCTCTGCTCTCGACAGGAATTTCCTCGTGGAAAGGCATCTAATCAGCCGGCACCACGCCTTCAGCAAAGGGCCGCGAGGAGCCGTTATAGCACAGCGAGAATTCTTTACCGCAATGATTAACGAAGAGGACCATCTGCGAATTCAGCTACTCAAAGGCGGACTACAGCTTAGTCAATGCGCCGAGCAGATAAACCGTATCGACGATATGATAGAGGCAAATGTAGATTACGCCTTTAGTCCCCGGTACGGGTATCTTACGGCCTGCCCGACCAATCTCGGTACAGGCATAAGGGTTTCGGTGATGCTCCACCTGCCGGCTCTGAAGATGACCGGACAAACTGAAAAGTTTTTCAACGCAACAAAGGATATGAACCTGGCCGTGCGCGGACTCTTTGGCGAAGGCACAGAAGCCGCAGGCGATTTCTATCAGCTCTCCAACCAGGTAACCCTTGGTATATCTGAGAGTGATATCGTCTCGCAATTTCAAGACGCTGTCATTCCGGAAATTGTCGAATACGAAAATTCAGCCAGGAACCAACTGCTCTCGAAGGACAGCGATGTCCTCGACGACAAAATTTCCCGGGCGATGGCCCTGCTGAAAAACGCCCATTTGATAAGTTCACAGGAGGCCCTGTTCCTGCTAAGCCATTTGCGATTGGGCATCAATATGCATGAACACATGGGAGCTTCAACTCCCGCGATAGAGAGTCTCTGCGCGCTCAGCCGACAGGACGATGACGCAGATAACCCTCAGGGCGTTTCGATTACTACAATAAACCGGCTGTTTATGCTCACTCTGCCGGCCCATCTGCAGCTAAACTACGGAAAACCGCTGGACCCGACCCACAGAGACGCACTGCGGGCCAAAATCATCCGCTCCGCACTGAATCAGGACACCTAACAAAAAAGCTAATATTGTAGTCTATAGATGTGCGGTCAACTTGACCATGCGGACTTTTCGTCATTCCTGCGAAAGCAGGAATCCAGTTTCGTTTAGCACCGTTGCTTGCGACGGAGGTATTTTTATTGCCGCTTACGACGGGGGCATTCCATCTCGATTAGCAATCTCCGTCCTCCGCGGTTAAAATCATTTTGAATTTTAAACTGTGGCTTTACACTTTACGCTTTAACTTTTAAGCTCTCCTCCTATACGCTCCACGCTGTACGCTATACGCTATTATTGCAGCGCGGCAATCTCCACCCTGTCATTCCCGCGAAAGCGTGAATCCAGGAATAAAACAGGCTGAGGCGAAGCCTCAACCAAATTATTGTCTAAAAACTTATTCAAGGTAGCTTAGATGCTGGATACTCGATGCAAATTAGAGGATTAGTGAATTAGAGATTAGAGATTGGGGGTAAATTTTTTTCTTTGCCTTTTCCCTTCTTTTGTGTTATTTTCTGTCGCTAAAGGCGTGATGCGGACATCTTGAAGAGTGCAGCGAAATACGCTCGCCTTCGGCGGAACCTACGGCGTAGCTAGGATGATATGAAAATTGAGACGAACCAGCGGCTAAATTGGCAAAAAAAATTACGCCAAAAACCTCATTTATGGCCCAAAAAACGACTTCGTCAACAGAATTTTAACTATTTAAGTATAAAAGTTAAAATTCTGTTGACGCCTAAGGATTTTCCACTATAATGTATAAAAAGTTTGCCTTAATATGGGAACATTTACTATGAACGAACAAATTCAATGTGGTGTAAAACACCCAGGTGAAGAAATTCGAAAAGAGCTTAAAAAACGACAATGGACACAAGAAGATTTTGCACTAATCCTCGGACGCCCACTTCCTGTGGTAAGTAAAATCATAAATGGTAAAACATCTATCACTCCCGATACTGCTAAAGATCTCGCCGATGCGTTTGGTGTAGATGCCGAATGTTGGTTAAGACTTGATAGCGCTTACCGTCTATCAAAAATCAAAAGAAGAGATGATTCTATCCGGAAAAGAGCATATTTATATAAGATAGCACCTGCCAAAGAAATGGAAAGGAGAGGTTGGATCGGTCGTATTGATTCAATAGAAAAACTAGAACGTGAACTATTAAACTTTTTTGGTGTCGACACACTTGACCAGCCACCAGTTATACCTTTTGTTGCACGAACATCAGCAAAAAAAAATATTGAGATATCTGCTTCTCATAATGCTTGGTGTTTTCGAGCAGCTCAACTTGCGAAAAATCTAAACGTTTCTAAATTTACAAAAAATGCATTCGATATTGGTTGTCAAGAGTTGAAAAAGTTAGCGGCATATCCAGAAGATATTCGTATGGTTCCACGTACCTTAGCTAGTATGGGTATTAGATTCGTTGTTTTAGAACACTTAAAAAAAACAAAAATAGATGGCGCGGTCTTGTGGATTGGACAAAAATCTCCTGTTGTAGTAATGTCTTTGCGATACGACAGGATCGATTATTTCTGGCATACCCTTGCTCACGAGCTTTCGCATATTCGCCATTATGATGCATTTAATTTAGACGCTGATTTAATAGAAGCAAGGCATTCTATGGACACAGAATATTCAGATATCGAGGAAAGAGCGGATAGAGAGGCAACAGAATTATTAATTCCAAAACAAATTATGGACTCATTTACATTAAGGGTCAAACCTTTTTATAGCAAGCAACGCATTATTCAATTTGCTCATCGTATTGGTATTCATCCAGGTATAATTGCTGGACAACTACATTATCGTGGAGAAATTAAATATACTGCAAATAAAGAAATGCTTGCTAAAATTCGTGATATTCTTATTCAAGAAGCCCTAACGGATGGATGGGGTAGGGCAGTAAATATTAATTAGGAGATAGTAAATTGAGATTTAAAAAAACAAAAAAAGAGGCTCTTCATGAAATTGTCGAAAAATATAGAAAAGATGGAGAGAAATGGCCTACTACAACACGGGAAATTGCTGCATGGGCTTGCCGAAAACACTTGTACGAACCTGAGCGAAAATCTGTTATAGATCAACTTACTTTAGAGATATCTCACGCGATGCGAGAGGAATATTTCACTGACATACAAGGCAGAAGAGTTCGTAAAAAGCACGCTATCCGTGAAATACAGGACATTGGTGACGGGAAACATAAGCAGCTTACATTCTGGGTGGACATCGAAGATGCAGAACCAAAGGAAATGCAAGCCGCTTTTCAACAAAGACGAATGCAAGTACTTGGAGATTGTCGTCAATTAAAAACCGATGTTGATAGCTACAACGACAACAACAAGTATAATGATTCAATACAAATGTACTTTGACTTCACTGAGGATTTGATCGAACTGGAACAACCCGTCGAGTACGCATGATTAGAAGATTAAAGTGCGTATTCTTTTTTCAGCAGTTTTTGATATTTACTGGTCATGGCACAGTCCCCCCTCACTTCTCAGCTATCACGTTCCGTTGAATTACGAGCAACTTGTGCAATGGGTAGAAGCGTTCGAAGAACCGGCAGGGCGGCTAAAAAAAGTGCTTTTTGGGCGTTTTTGCTAAGAAAGACAGAATTATTATGGTTCCTATCCGTTAAATCCGTGCTAATCCGCGATTAATAAAAAAAGATAAAATCTCTGCGTTCTTAGCGATCTCTGCGGTAAAACTTTTTTCGAGTATCAAGCATCCAGAATCCAGCATCGAGCTAATTTTTTTGTTATTTTTGTTAGATAGTCGTTGAACTTTTGTTTGAAGTTTGGTATAATGAGAACAGGGGTCGGGGCTCAGGGGCCGGAGACCAGTTGTCAGGGTATGACGGAAAAAGGCAAAAATGCGCGAAAACCGCCCACAAGTATCGAGTATCCAGCATCGAGTATCCAGTATCGAGTATCCAGCATCGAGTATCCAGCGACGAATAATGCAAAACAAACCCAATTTACTGAATGCCCAAATGAACGTAAATAAAGTATTAACAAAGGATTATGAAAATAAATCCAATTGGAAACTTGGTGAAAACAAACCCAATTCAAACCCAAACAAACCCAATTTATGCCATAGGTATCAAAGCCAATTTCAAACGGGGGCATTTACTCATTAACCGGATGAACCAGATTTGTTGTGTTTGCGGCTTAACTGTACCGTTCGTGTCTGCCAAAATGGCATAATAAACCAGCTTTAGAAAACCGAAAAACAACCGGAAAAGGAGGTCTAACTCGCTTTATATAAAGGGCTTAGGCGATTTGACGGGGAGCAGGCCAACAACTGGCACAAGGTTTGCACATTTATATTCCCTGAAGCGTAAAACGAAATACGCTTCACGAAATACGAGATACGAATTATAGCGAAAGGAAGCTGACTATGGCTAAAATTATTGGAATAGATTTGGGAACTACAAATTCTGTGGTAGCTGTGATGGAAGGCAGCTCGCCGAAGGTTTTAATTAACTCTTCCGGCTCTCGGCTGACACCTTCGGTGGTCGGCTTTACCGACAAAGGTGAACGGCTGGTCGGGCAAATCGCACGTCATCAGCAGGTTACCAACCCGGAAAACACGGTGTTTTCAATCAAGCGTTTTATGGGCAGGCGACACAGTGAGGTCTCATCGGAAGAAAAGATTGTCCCGTATAAAATTACCGGCGGACCAGAGCAACTGGTTAAGGTCCAGGCCCGCGACAAGGAATACACGCCGCCTGAGATTTCAGCGATGATTCTGCAGGACCTGAAAAAAACCGCAGAAGATTACCTCGGCGAAAAGGTTACCAGCGCTGTTATTACCGTGCCGGCTTACTTCAACGACTCGCAACGGCAGGCAACCAAGGACGCCGGAAAAATAGCAGGGCTAAAGGTCGAGCGAATTATCAATGAGCCGACCGCCGCTGCCTTTGCCTACGGATTAGAAAAGAAAAAGAGTGAGAAGGTGGCGGTCTTCGACTTCGGTGGCGGAACCTTTGATATTTCCATCCTCGACATCGGCGGTTTCGAGGACCAGGGTGGTATTATCGAGGTCTTAAGCACAAACGGCGATGGGCACCTCGGCGGCGATGATTTGGACGCGGAACTGATAAACTATCTGGCCGATGAATTCAAGAAAAAAGAAGGTATCGACCTGCGCCAGGACCCGATGGCGCATCAACGGCTCAAAGAGGCCGCCGAAAAAGCCAAATGTGAATTGAGCAGCCAGCTGGAGGCCACGGTGAATCTGCCGTTTATTACCGCCGATGCTTCAGGGCCGAAGCACCTGCAGATTACCATCAGCCGCAGTAAATTTGAATCGTTGGCTGAGCCGATCCTGGAAAGATTAAAACAGCCGTGCCGACAGGCACTCAAAGATGCAAAGCTTAATCCCAAAGACGTAGCAGAGGTTCTGCTTGTCGGCGGCTCGACCAGAATCCCAAAGGTTCAGGAAATCGTAAAGGAAATCTTCAGCAAAGAGCCCAACAAGAGCATCAACCCTGACGAGGTCGTTGCCCTGGGGGCTGCATTGCAGGGCGCCGTATTAGCCGGCGACGCGGGGGTAAAGGATATTCTGCTTCTCGATGTAACGCCGCTTTCATTGGGCGTTGAGACATTAGGCGGAGTTATGACAGGACTGATTGAGCGCAACACCACAATTCCGACCAGCAAGAAAGAGATTTTCTCTACCGCCGCTGACAGTCAGACCACAGTTGACATTCACGTCCTGCAGGGTGAGCGGGAATTTGCCAGAGACAACCGCACGCTCGGCAGGTTCCAGCTTGCCGACATTCCACCTGCTCCGCGAGGCATTCCGCAAATTGAGGTTGCATTCGATATTGACGCCAACGGCATCCTGAATGTATCAGCCAAGGACCTGGGCACCGGCAAGCAGCAGTCGATTGAGATTAAATCCAGTTCGGGGCTCAGCGAAGGCGAAATTGAAAAGATGAAAAAGGAGGCTGAAAGCCACGCTGATGAAGATAAAAAGAAAAGAGAAGTTGTTGATTTGAAGAACCAGGCCGACCAGTTGGTTTACTCAACTGAAAAGACGCTGAAAGAGCACGGCGATAAGGTATCCGCCGAGACCCGGGGCAAAATCGAAAGTGCAGCCAACAACCTCAAGGAAGCAATAAAAGGTGAAGACGCCGATGCCATAAGAAAGGCGATTGAAAATCTCGGTACTACCAGCCAGGAATTGGGCAAGGTGCTCTACGAGGAGGCGGCGAAGAAACAGGCGGCCTCAGCCGCAGGAGCAGACGCTCAGGGTGGTCAAACACCACCGCCGCCACCGGAGGGTGAGGTAAAAAGAAAAGGCGGGGACGACGTAATCGACGCTGAATTTGAAGCCAAGGACAAATAACCCCTGTGCTTTCTACTGAAAGCAGGAACAGGGGCTGTGGGAAAAGAATTTGTTTTTTGACTCCTTCCCGCTGCTCCGTCTTACGACGGGAGACGCAGGGGCATGAAACAGACCATAATTCGGGCCCACAGGTTGTAAAAAAGACCGGGGCGAGTTGGCTTTAGGATTTTGAGGCGTTTTTAGAAAAAAATAAATAGGCCCAAAATCGGCTGCCCGCCCCGGCTTTTAATACTTATAAGTTTCCGGTATTCTCGCGCTGTCACCCGAACAAAGTTAGGCGTCACCATTGCCCCGAACAAAATTACCCCCACCGTTATCCCAAGCGCAGTCGAGGGGTCTATTTGTTCAGTCCGCGAAGCGGCTTCCTATAACAGGACAGCAGCGCGGGCAAAAAAATAGGTTTCCCGGGCGGGCTCGAAATTATGGTAAGCTACTTGGCACTCAAAATGACAATCCCTCAACTCACAACGGACACAGCATTACGGCCAGTCAATTCCTTTGATGCCGTGCTTTGTCAGGTTCGGATTGGGATTACCATCATTGGCTTCGCGGATTTGCGCAGCCTTGAGGAAAACCACCTGGCCGTCGGCGAACAGATAGTTACGGCTGCCATGCCAGCCCCACCATCCAGGGTCCTTGCCGTCTATTCGCGAATGATTACTGAGCCATTCGCCTATAAGGATCTTTCGGGAGGGCTTGGCCACATTTAAACTTCGCTGCGGCACGGAGGGCTCGGCTACGGAAGGTTCCCCCGGAATGTCATAGGTATATCTGGTACTGGTGATATTGTCGATCTGGTCAGGACTGTGGTAGAAGGCCATCGAGTAGGCATAGCTGGTGGACTCGAACTTGTCTTTGCTGACGCGGTCCCGCGGACAGAACAGAACCGAGGGATTATTCGCATCGATAAATCCGCCGAGATAAGGCTCGACGAGCCTTCGCCAGCCGCGTCCCATCCACAGCCAATAGGGGTCGCCCGGGTTGCCTGAGACGGGGTCTTGGGCGCAGGGATACGTGTCATTATTTCCGTTGATATAATAAATCATAGCCAGGTTGATTTGTTTCAGGTTGTGCGCACATTGCAAGCGCATCGCTGCAGCTTTGGCCTTTCCAAGCGACGGTGTTAATATGGAAAGCAGAAGGGTGATGATTGCTATGACAACAAGCAACTCTACAAGACTAAAGCCCAGCCGAAGCATCTTCTCAATTCTTTTGCAGATACAGCTCACAGCGGCTCCTTCGCCATCAGAACAACCTATTTTCCTATGCAGAACCGACTGAATATATTATCCAATATTCGCTCGTCGATACTTCCGCCTGAAGCGGACTCGATGTTGGAAACAGCCTGGTAAGCGGCTCGCAGCATCATCGCAGTAACTTCATCCCCCGCTGCTTCGATTTGCCCACCGCCCCGACTCGCGTCAGAAGACGCGGGGGCAGGCGAAGCAAAACGGCGGGGGCCGGCTTTCAGCTCACGGATGGACTCGGTGATATCCTCAATCGCTTCGCGTGCGCGCTGCCTGTGCCGGGCGGTAATGCACAGCATGCCTTCCGGCAGTGCAACCCCGCACCAATTGTCCGGCGGCAAAAGGCCAGCCTTTACTGACGGGTTCAAGCCCCCCTTCGGGTGCAATTGGTGCGGGGCCAGCTCAATCAGTCTTCTGTCGATTGTATCTTTCAACGGCTGCACACCGGCGTCTGCTTCTGCACTTGTCGCCAAAAAGCGGGTCTCGAATATATTATTGAGCTTAATGAGGCGCTTAGCAGATTCATCCTTCGAGAGCAAATCGGATTTTGTCGCGACCGGAATCAAAACTTCCGGACCTATAAGCTCACGAATCGCAATATCCTCGGCCCAATCCGGCTTTGATATATCAACGCAAAATATAACCACAGAGCTTTTTTGAATCGCTTCGATTGCCGCCTGCTGTGCCAATTCATCAAGAACATTCGCCGGCAATTGCATAAGACCGGCACAATCGAAGAGTACGCACCTGCAATGCCGCAATGTCAACAAGCCCGTCAAGACATCTCTGGTAGTCTTTTGCTCATCGGAGACAATACTTCTTTGCCTACCGAGTAGTTTGTTGAGCAGACTGCTCTTTCCGGCATTAGGGGCGCCGGCAATTCCCACCGCAGGTAAATCAATCACCGCTTCGTAACTAATACCGCCGGAGAGCAACCGCCCAAGCTGCTCCTTTATCTTTACAAGTCTTTCAACCACTTCCCCGCGAGTTATAAACTCGATGTCTTCCTGACTAAAATCCAGGCCTGTTTCAAGCATGCTGATGCAATCAAGTAGTTCCGAGCGGATTTGTGCGGTGGTTTCGGCTAACCGGCCAGTGAGAAGTTTCTCGGCGGCGGCTAACTGGTACCTGTTGGAGCTTACGATGATTTCATTAACGGCCTCGGCCTGAACAAGGTCTATCCTGCCGTTAAGATAAGCCCTGGCGGTAAACTCACCGGGCCCGGCCATTCGAAGTCCTCCGGCAAGCAGATTACTCATTAAGGCCTCAGTAACGCTCGGGTTTGTATGGATGTGAATCTCGGCAACATCCTCGCCGGTATAAGAATGCGGCCCCAAGAACAGGTACAGTTTTGCATCGATTCTCAGCTCGGTGTCAACAACCACGCTGCCCGATACAAGTGTCCCGCTTTCTTTTGGGATTGCCGGGCTGAATAATCGCCCGCAGCTCTCGACCGTGTTCGGCCCGGTTATGCGAACAATTGCCCTTTGCCCTGCTGTCGGAGAACTGACTGCTACGATAGTATCATTAAGCTCGTACATTTTATAGCTCACAGCGCATAGCAACAGCGCTTTACTTTTTCCTGGCTATGCACTCCCCGCTACATCTTATAGAACGGCTTGGGTTTTTTCTTTTTTACTTTGCCGCCGGTTTTACTGGTTGCGGCCACTAAACCCTTTGACTCGGTCTCTTCTTTTTCACGAATGTGTTTGCGAATGAGGTACTGCTCAATAACCCCGGCGAACGTGCTGGCCATAATATACAGATTCAAACCCGACGGCGCCTTGTATAACATCAACGGGAACAGCAGAGGAAACATAATCATCATCATTTTCTGCTGTTGAGCGACCTGCGGACTGGCCGACGCCGCCGCCTGTTTGGGCATCAGTTTCTGCTGCAGGTAAAACGCTACGCCCATCAAAATCGGCAAAAGATTAAACGAATCAATCTTCCAGCCCAACAGGGGTATTGTTACTGCTGAAAATCTAAACAGTGCATCCGGAGCTGAAAGGTCGGTAATCCAGACCGGCAAAAATGCGGCGCCGCGAAGTTCAATACTGGCATATATCGCACTATACAGCGCAATCCAGATAGGCATCTGCACCATCATCGGCAGCATGCCCATAATCGGCGAGGCGCCCTGCTCCTTGTAAAGCTGCATCACCTGCTTGTTCATCTCAACCTTGTTGTTGGCGTATTTCTTTTTTATCTGCTCGACCTTCGGGGCAATTTTGCCGAACTTGCTCATCGAGACCTGGCTCTTTTTAGTAAGCGGATGTATAACAATACGAATCAGGAAGACCAATACTATAATGACTACCCCGTAGTTGGCGATAAAACCATGCATCCACTTCATCAACGCTAATATCCCGAATGCCAGCGGTTTTATAATACCGGCCGGGCAGCAGCAGGTCATAAAATCTATCGTCTGAACAAAACCGAGTTTCTTGTAATACTCATTTTTATCGAAAAGACTTTTATCCTTGGGCCCGAGGTAAAGCTGGAAGTTATATTGTCTTTTGTCTCCTGCGTAACCTCGTGCTGCGAGGGTAGTTTTTGCGATTTTCAAATCGACTCCGACCGTCTCATCACCGGTATCGGCGCGCCTGTCCCCATCGGGATTATAGAATTGCCCTGTTTTCTCCGCCACCCAGTCGCAGAAATCTTTATCCTCGTCCGGAACGGGAACCAGTATAGCAGCGAAATATTTGTTGACCATAGCAACCCAAAGGAAATTGGCGCCTGGCTTTGTCAACCGTCTGTCGTCGATTACTTTTGCCTTTCTGAGCTTTTTAGCATTAAGTCTTGTACTGGTGACCTCGCCCTTGGAATCTCTAAAGCCGGCCACGGCTTTTCTCATATCGGTCCTAACGCCTTCTCTGCCAATTCCGACAGGCCCGCCCAAATCAAAACGCACTTCCTGCCCGGCAGTTGATAAATTTTCAACAGTTAAATTGAAATCCAAAAGATGACTGCCGGGAACAACCTTATAGGTCTTGGTCAGCCTCATAACCAGCTCACCGGTATCTTCTACTGTGATGACGGCCTCGAAGCGAGCGGTTTGGGAGCCATCCGATGCGGTTACAACGTCAAAGCTCTTCCAGTGCAGTTCGTTCAGACGCAGCAGCAACTGCTGCTCGACGAACACGAACTTCTTGTTAGCCAGTGACAAAACACCATCAACGGGCGAAAGAATCACTAACGGCCTGGGGTTTTTATAATCGCGGTCATCGAATCCGTTATCATTCCCATTGCTGAATGTCGCCTTCTTTACTGCCGCGCCCCAAGAGCTTATTTGTAATTGAAGCTTAAAGCCCAGCTTAGGGTCTTCCGTATTCGGGTCCGCTGCGCCAAGTATGACTGTTTTCGCGACGGCGTGGGCGGCAGTAAGACCTGCAGGAGCAGCTACTTCCCATTGTTCCTTCCTCAAGACAGGCTCATTTGCAGTGTCGCTGCTTTTATTAACCGTTGTCTGCTGCAACAGGGTACAAAGTTTTGTGGTCTGCCGGCCAGTTTCAAACAGGCCGGACTCGACAACAAGTGCGCCGCAAAAAACGACAAAGCCAACCAAAATCAAAGTCAAAGTAGTTTTCATAATATCGTTATCTGTTTAATACCGAGAATACCGAGTGGTAAATAATCAATCGTAAACAACATTGTCATCCCCGCGCAAACGGGGACAATTATCAATCCTTACCTTCCTTCCCGCAGCCGGTCGGCCTGAAAGTTATCCAATTCTTCGATTGCCTCTATCTTTTTGGCTGTGGTTTCCACATCGTACTCCAACCGGACGAAGTTCGCCTGGTTCTCATCGACATACACATAGCTCGCCCGGCTATCTCTGTCCCTTGGCTGCCCAACTGAGCCGATGTTGATAATCGCTTTCTCCCTGTTGGTAATCGGATAGACATTGTTAAGCTCGTCTGGTGTATAGAAGTCCGGCTCATCAAGAAACACACCGGGCAGATGCGTATGACCCACAAAGCAGATATGCCTGAGCCGCTCGAAGAGAAGTCTGACCTTGAGTGGATTGGTGTAAACATCATCGGGAAAGATGTATTCATTAATCGGTTTTCTGGGCGATGCGTGGACAAAATCTATTACCGTGGCGTTTGTTCCCAGTTTTATTTTGAGCACCCGTCTCATAGGCAATTCACCCAAAAAGCTCCAGCGTCTGTTACGACTGCCCGCCTGCCGCTCCGCCTCCAAAGTAAAGCGTGTCCAGAAACTTGCCTGCTCTGCTCCGTAGTTGAAATTCGTTGGCTCGTAAAAGGCGGCATAATCGTGGTTGCCCAAAACGCACCACCTGGTCTTCTCTATAATCAGGTCCAGACATTCTCTGGGGTTTGGCCCGTAGCCGATAACATCGCCGAGGCAATATATCGTCTTTATCCCCCGCTTCTCAATATCAGCCAAAACCATAGACAGGGCCTCAAGGTTTGAATGCACATCACTTATAACCGCAAACATACGCCCTCTTAAACAAACAAAGACAACTCTTACCTTACGCAAAAACCACTTAATAGCAAAAAACCTGCAAGAGTGCCAGAAGATTTATCAGCTTTTGAAGAAAACATGATTCACGTCGCTCCTGCTCAAAGAGGCCAAAAAAGATGATTTGCTTTGGTCTTTGGTATTGTTATAATACGCCTGCTTTATCCAGGTTGCAAAAACGAGGTGTTATCTTGGCAGATATGACTCTCTTGGAAACTCACGGGCTGGTTAAGAAGTATTCCGGCCGGGCTGTTGTCAACGAAATATCGATTGCGATAACCCAGCGCAGCATCGTCGGGCTTCTGGGCCGAAACGGCGCCGGCAAAACCACTACCTTTAGAATGATTATGGGAATGATTACTCCCAACAGCGGTCAAGTTTACTTTGAAGGGCAGGATATTACCCACCTGCCGATGTACAAACGGGCTCGCCTCGGTATCGGCTATCTCTCTCAGGAGCCGAGTATCTTTCAGCGTCTCAGTGTCCAGGATAACCTTTATGCGATTCTGGAGACAATGTCTATCACCAAGGCCGAACGCAACCGCAAAGCTGATATGCTCATTGAAAATTTCTCGCTAAGCGAAGTCGCCCAAAGCCAGGGCAGATTTTTATCAGGTGGTGAACGCAGAAAACTTGAAATCGCCCGTGCTATGATAACCGACCCTTCACTGATTTTACTGGATGAGCCGTTTAGCGGCGTTGACCCTATCGCAGTTGAGGATTTGCAGCACGAGATTCGCCGACTCGTTGCCTCCGGTGTGAGTATTCTCATTACCGACCATAATGTCGAAAGGACGCTTGAGGTCGCTGATAAGGCGTATATAATCGACCACGGCAGGGTGATAGGGGCCGGTACGCCGGCGGAGATTATCCGCAACCAGACCGTTAGAAAACACTACCTCGGCCACATATTTGAAGGCGATGAGTTCGATAACAGATAATCCTCTGCGACAATTGGATGAAGCAAGCGCACGATTTTCCCGAGAGGCAGATAAATGATAGATATTGAAAAATGCAGGATAACACATTATCCGGCTGAGGTTCTGGCCAGGCGTGCCCAACCGGTCGAGAATATCGACGATAACATCCGTCAGTTGGTAAAAAAGATGACGGACATTATGCTGGAAAACAAGGGTGTCGGCCTGGCGGCTCCGCAGGCGGGTGTATCACTACGGCTCTTTATCATATCGCTCGGCGCAACCAGAGAGGCCGTCAAAGTCTATATAAACCCAACCGTTACCATCACAACCGATGAGCTTGACTCCATAGAAGAAGGGTGCTTGTCGGTGCCGGGCATCCATACGAAAATTCGCAGATTCAAGAAATGCAAAGTTACCGCCACCGACCTTGACGGCAATAAAGTTGCCGAAGAGGCCGAAGGGCTCTACGCAAGGGCTTTGCAGCACGAATACGACCATATCGAGGGGATGACCATCGCCAGCCGGATGGGCTCGGCAGCCAAAATCGTACACCGCAGACGACTCAAAGCATTACAAAATGCAAAAAGTAAAACGCAAAACGACAAGTAAAAAGTCGTCCTGCACCTTGATATGTAATTTTGATATTCGATTCTTATTATGAAAATAGTATATCTTGGCAGCAGTAAATTCGGGATTGAATGTCTGAATGCTTTGGCCGGTTCGAGTCACCGGCTCCAATTTATTGTTACCCAGCCGCCGGCCCTGGCGGGCAGGGGCAGAAGACCCAGGCCGACGCCGGTAGCCCGCTGGGCAAAAGACCATTCGGCACCCTTTACTGAAACAGACGACGTAAACACGCCCGCCGTCATTGACAAAATCGCCTCCCGGGAACCAGATTTGATTGTGGTTATCGCCTTCGGCCAAAAAATTGCCGAACAACTAATAAAGCTGCCGCCAAAGGGCATTATAAACGTTCACGCCTCGCTGCTCCCGAAGTACCGTGGGGCCGCACCGGTTAACTGGGCAATAATCAACGGCGAAAGCGAAACCGGCATTAGTATAATCACGGTCGCTGAAAAAATGGATGCCGGTAATATCCTCGCACAGGCAAAAACCGGTATTGGAGCCAACGAAACAGCCGGCCAACTCCACGACAAACTGGCCAAACTGGCAGTACCACTCCTGCTCGATACCATCGATAAAATCGAAAAAGGCACAGCCGTCTATACCGAGCAGGACCATTCCAGAGCTACTCTGACGCCAAAACTGAAAAAATCAGACGGTTTTCTGAACTTCAATGAGCCGGCTGAGATTTTAACGAGAAAGATACGCGGTTTTTGGCCCTGGCCCGGCGCTTCAGCAGCTTATCTCTCGAAAAGGACAGCGAAGTCCGAGCGTGTAACCATAGCAGAGGCCGAGGTGGTCGAGACCTCAAACCCGGCCGGCCTGCCGGCGGGAACACTCGATGAAAACCTCTTTTGTCTCTGCGGCGAAGATGCCCTGAAGATTACAGGAATCAAGCCGGACGGCTCACGACTTATGGACTTCAAGGATTTCGTCAATGGCCGACGAACTCAGCCCGGAGATGTCTTTGCAAAGATAGATAAATGAAATGACCAGCCAAAGACCGAAACCCGCCCGTGCTGTCGCAATAGCTGCGTTGAATCAGTTCGACCCGGAGCGCAATTACGCCGGCCTAATCCTGAGCAAACTCCTTGACCATACCAACGAGAAACAACGGGCGACCGACCTTGTCTTCGGAACGACAAGAAATCGGGCCGCTATTGATACAGTGGTCGCCCAATTCGGGGACTGTCCGGTCGAGAGGATACCCGCAAAACTGCTCAATATCATTCGCATCGGGGCTTATGAGCTTATTTACTCACCGACAACCCCTGATTATTCGATTGTTAATGAGGCGGTCGAAAGCGCCGGAACCATAGCGGGCAAAAAACAGATGGGCTTTGTTAATGCCCTGCTCCGTCAAATCAGCCGGCACATAGAAAATCGCCAAATCTCACTCTCCGATTCGGATGTACGCAAAACCCTTCCGCAAACGCCTTTGGCCGGCTGTAAATTCGACAGCGATATCCTGCCTGACCCAAAAGTTGCGCCGGCCGACTATCTCAGCGCCGCCTTTTCGCTGCCCGGGTGGCTCATAAATGACTGGCTTGACGAATTCGGGCCGGAAAAAACCCGGCAAATTTGCTTCGCAAGCAATCGCAGGCCGGGTATTTACCTCAGGCCCAACAAATTAAAGACTACAACAGGGCAAATCGCCGAAAAATTCCGTCAAGCCAAAATCGACTTTGAAACACTCCCCGACGAATCAATGGTGATGATGAAAGCGGCCCGAGCGGTAACGGAACTGCCCGGCTTTGGGGAAGGACTTTTTACCATTCAGGATATGACAGCTTCCCAGGCGGTAAAGCTGCTGGACCCTCAGCCCGATTGGACAATACTTGACCTCTGCGCCGCGCCCGGCACAAAAACAACACAATTGGCTGAATTGACCGGGGATTCGGCAAAGATTATTGCGACCGATATCAATAATGAGCGGCTGGAAAAGGTCAAAGAAAATATCGCCCGGCTGGGCATCAACAGCATCAATATCGTTCCATATAAGGAACTCCCCAATTCTAAATTTGATTGTGTCCTGCTCGATGTGCCCTGCTCAAATACCGGCGTACTGGCAAAACGCATCGAGGTCCGCTACCGAATAAGGCCAAGAACGATAACAGAACTGGCAAAAACACAAAAAGAGCTCATCGAGGCCGCGGCGGCAATGATAAAGCCCCAGGGGAAAATCTGCTACAGCACCTGCAGCATTCAGAAAGAAGAGAACGGCCAGCTCATTGGCGAATTCCTGCGAAAAAACCACAACTTCAAACTCGAATCCGAATTGCTTATCCTGCCGTCAGCAATCCCGCACCAATTAGGCGTGAGCCTAAGCTCAATTGGTGCGGGAGACCACGATGGGGGTTACACAGCAATTATTAGTCGTGATGCGTGAGGTCTCCGCCCTGCTGCCGATATCATATCTTTACAATACGCATATCCCACAATACACAATAAGAAGAAATTCGGAAAGCCAATCCACAGCTTTTCCACAAAACGGACTTACGCTGTGCAAAACCTGTTCAAAATAATTTTTTTTTCGCGCACAAAGTCAATGCCGGCAGCAACCTCTATCAAGTGGAAAAGAAATTTATCAAAATACTATTGATTTGTTTTGTCACGCTTCAATAATTGCAGAAGAAAAATCCATTAGTAAGAGAAACTGTTCAATTGGGACGCCATCTTGCGATACCTCGCAAAGTGGGAACTTTTAAAGGGGAGACTGCGATGCAAAGCGCAATCACGGATGAAGACGCTCGCACAACGGAATGCAGAATAACTGCCATCAATGAAGCTCTGGCCAAGGGAGTTGGGCCGCAAAAGTTCCGAATCTGGTTCAAAAATTCAACCAGACTCACGCTCAGCGACGGATACCTTAAAGTTGGCGTCCCTAACATTTTCATCGCGGGCTGGATTGAAAATCACTTCTCAAATCAGCTCAGCCAGGCTGCTCGGGCCGTTACCGGTGACAACCTGAAGATTACATTTGCCATCGACCCGGAACTTTCAGGCCATCAGAGGCGAACACAACTCGATTCTCAGGCACAATCGGTGGCAAAAGTGCAGAACCGCTCCCACAGCCACAGAACCAAAGCACGAGAACCTCTGAGGAAGAAACTAAAATTAGNCCTGGATACATTCGTCGTCGGCTCGTCCAATCAACTGGCTTACAACGCTGCAAAAGCAGTCGTCGATGAAGAGCAAAGTCCGTTCAATCCGCTGTTTATTCACGGAGGATACGGGGTCGGTAAAACACATCTGCTGCAAGGGATATGCAATGTAGTGTGCAAAAAGCGGCCCCAAACCAATTGGGCGTATTTGGCAGCGGAGGACTTTGTGAATCAGTTTGTGCTGGCCTTGAAGACAAGAAAGCTGGAGGCTTTTCGCCGCCGAATGCGACAAATGGATTTGCTGGCAATCGACGATATCCACTTCTTGGCCAGCAAGCCTTCAACGCAGGAGGAATTCCTGCATACCTTCAATACAATCTCTCTGGCGGGAAAACAGGTGGTGCTGGCTTCCGACGCACACCCGAAAATGATAGGAGAGCTTTCCGAAAAGCTGATTAACCGCTTCGTCTCGGGAATGGTCGTCAAGATTAAGAATCCCGATTTCCAGACCCGCTGCCAAATCTGCAGACAGTACGTAACAACACTGCGCAAGCACATCCCCGAAAGTGTAATACGATACGTCGCCGAAAATCTGCGGACCAATGTGCGGGAACTGGAAGGGGCACTGCTGAAATTAATCGCTTTCGCATCACTGCAAAATGAAAAAATTAACCTGGCTATGGCCAGGGAGGTTTTGGCTGAGCACCTGGCCAGAACGGACCCGATAGTGCACATCTCGGACATTGAGTCGGCCGTCGCCACCTATTTCGGGATAACACCAGCCAATATACACTCGTCCAAAAAAGACAGGACAGTGGCCATGGCCCGGCATTTCAGTATGTATCTGGCAAGAAAGCATACGAAGATGTCGTCCTCGGAAGTAGGCCGATTTATGGGCAACAAGAACCACGCCACCGTCCTTTTGGCCTGCAAGAAGGTCGAGGGCCTGCTCAAGCAAAATGCCCAATTGCACTGGCAGGGCCCGGCCGGCAACAAGGTCGCCAAGGCCAGAACAATACTTACGAATCTTGAAGAGAGCATCTCCAGCTGAGCAATGAGTCATTAGTTTGCGACGGTCCTTGCGCTGTGCTGAGTGACCATACAGGGCATTTCGCAGGTCAATAAACAGTTAGGTGTCATTATCGGTATGAGGAGACATTATATGCAGGACAAAATTCTTGGCGTCGTTTCGCTCGGTCTAAGTGCGGCATGCTGGGCATTTATCGTACACCACGACACCGAAACCACGATGTTTTTCTCAGTTGTGTTTTTTGCGGTCGGCGCGTACGAGTTCGGTTTAGGCGTCATAAGCCGACACAAGTCGAGTCAGTGATAACCCAGAATTCGTAGCAGCCCGGTTAGCCGCGAAAGTTCGCGGAAAAACGTGGAAGGATTCGTCGGCTTAGGAGCGTAAGATGGAATATCAAGTCGGCAGAACAGCTCGAATAATCGCAGCACGCCTAATCGAAGGCGAAGATATTTATCAATGCATTGAGGAACTTGCACGCAAGGAGAATATCAAATCAGCGGCAGTGCTGATTACCGGCGGATTCAGGGAAGCTAACGTTGTGGTGGGGCCGAAGACAGAGAAGCCAACAATCGTCGGCAACTTCAAAGATTTTTCCGGCCCGGGCGAAGTCCTCGGGGTAGGTACGATCTATTGCGACAGCAAAGGTCCAAAACTTCATGTCCATACCGCAATCGGCAAGGGCGAAGAAACCATCGTGGGCTGCCCAAGAGGAGGAGCAAGGACATTTCTTGTTTTAGAAGTCACTATAATTGAAATCGATGGCATCGAAGCCGGCCGCAAACCGGACAAAAACACAGGCCTTGACCTCCTGCGATTTGGATAGGACTGTTATTCCTTTTCCCCAGTCTGTTTGCCGGAGCCAAAGAATATAAATGAGATAATGATTAAAAAGGCGCCTGCCACGAATAAAGCGATTCGCCGGGATGGTTTGCGGCATCGGGTAAGCCAAAGGGGCGTCATAGGCTCGTGGAATTGCCGGTTTGGCTCTTCTGTCAAGGCCTTTCGGGCCGCATCGAGCTGCTCAGGCGTTACTTTCGGGTAAACGGTATCTTCGTCCTTCCGCTCAGTGCCCAGCGCGGCGTGGGCAATACGCTTAATAAGGTTGGGGTCTTCCTGCAATTGCCGCAGCAGTGCATCATAGTCGGCGTTTAAAGAATCAAGCCGCTTCAGGGATTCCTTCGCTGACTTTAGGAGTTGCTTATTATGATAGTATCGAAGCAAATCATCGCAGAGACTGGAGATACTCAGCGCTGCTGCGCCGATACTGAAGAAGACAGCAAATAAAAGCATTCGCAGGACACTTTGCCTTTGCATAGTATATAAGTGCACAGAACGTAAGTTTCTTTGTGCACTTGCGCCCCTATGCTCTTGTGCTCTTGATTACTTAAACATAAAGCCGGCATACCGTGCAGCCGGACCAAGGTCTTCATGGATTCTGAGTAGTTGGTTGTATTTGCACATCCTGTCCGTTCGGCACGCTGAACCCGACTTTATATGGCCGGTACCTGCGGCAACAACCAAATCAGCGATTGTGGTATCTTCGGTTTCACCGCTTCGGTGACTGACAAACGCCCTCCAGCCGGCCCTTTTGGCCATATTTATCGCCTCAAATGTCTCCGTAAGCGTGCCTATCTGGTTGAGCTTTATCAATACCGCATTGGCACAATTCAGCTTTATGCCTTTGGCGATACGCTTGGTATTGGTTACAAACAAATCGTCACCAACCAGCTCGATTTTGCCGCCGAGCTTTTTATTCAACTTTACCCAGCCGTCCCAATCCTCTTCCGCCAGTCCATCTTCGATAAGAATAATAGGATATTTACCCACCCATTTGGCCCAGTGGGCAATCAGCGTATCGGATGAGATTTTCTTCTTCGGGTCGGACTTGAAAAACTTGTATTTCTTCGTCCTGGCGTCAAACATCTCGCTTGCAGCAGGGTCGAGACAAATTGAGATGTCCTTACCGGGCTTGTAGCCGGCTTTCTTGATGGCGTCCATAATCACTTCCAAGGCCTCTTCATTGCTCTTTAGCATAGGTGCAAAGCCGCCTTCGTCGCCGACCGATGTGGCATAGCCCTTTTTAGCCAGCACGCCCTTTAGTGTATGGAAGGTTTCCGCCCCCATACGCAGGGCTTCGGGAAAGTTTTTGGCGCCGATAGGAGCAATCATAAATTCCTGGAAATCGACATTGTTGTCGGAGTGCTTTCCGCCGTTTAAGACGTTCATCATCGGCACCGGCAGCAGATTGGCGCTGCAGCCGCCCAGATAGCGGTACAGGGGCAGCTCGGCTGAATCCGCCGCCGCCTTTGCGACCGCTAATGAAACGCCCAATATCGCATTCGCCCCGAGCTTGCCTTTGTTGGGCGTACCGTCCAGCTCAATCATCAACTGGTCAACTTCCTCCTGCCCCATAGCGTCCATACCCAAAACTTCAGGTGCGATTATTTCGTTCACATTCCTGACAGCGCCGGCAACGCCTTTACCCATATAGCGTTTTGCCCGCCTGTCGCGAAGCTCTACCGCTTCATACGCACCGGTACTGGCGCCGGACGGCACCGCCGCCCGCCCGAATGAGCCGTCCTCGAGCAGCACATCAACCTCAACGGTCGGGTTACCGCGCGAATCGAGTATCTCCCTCGCTACTACATCAACAATTATCGTGAACATCTTACATCCTTTCCTTTATTTGTCGTTCGATACTCATCATTCCTGCCAGAGACTACCGACTTTAACCGGCCGCGTCAACCCTCTATTGCAGAAACTCTTATAGCCAATCGCTTATTTGCAAAAATACCTCAGCCCTAATGTCGGCGGATTCATTAAATAATTCGTGCCTGCCCTTTTTAATAATCACCACCTCTACCTCGCTGAATTTGCTCCTGATAAACTTAACATTAAACCGCCACGCTACCGCTGTGTCATCTGCAGCGGAATGCTGCCAGCTATGTGCCTAAAATCAAGATTCGAAAGCAGGTTCGCCCTGAAGGCCATCGCAAAAGGATGCGAACGACCAATATGCCGGAGCGAGTGCATGAGGAAATCAATCGCAGGACACGGGTGGCAGGCTTGTTTCCAAATGAGGCGTCATTACTTCGCCTGGTCAGTGCGGTTCTGATGGAGCTGAGTGAA
>JGI10211J14876_10000239_pt1 | contig 22862 bp, 32 predicted proteins | sample Etolagsediment_FD_14876 | JGI IMG/M metagenome (IMG submission 14876)
TTTAATACCTGACATATATTGGCATCATTTGAAGTATATGGGATTCAAATATGATTTATCAGATTTAAAGGATTTATACTTCTTAGCCAGATCTAAACAGGCTAGATTTACTCCTTGCGAGAATGGTCCTAGTTGTACTATAACAGATCCTGATCATTTGGTTGAATTTTGCCATATTTAGAAAAATTGAATATTCAATCACCAAATCACCATGCCTCGTAACGGAAAAAAGCGTGCTATTGCTGCCAAGCTTGCTGCCCAAAAGCGGTGGGATGAGAAAATCCGCGTGGTGGAGCTACTGGAGGATATTTCATGGAAAAGCATGGAATTGCAAAGCGAGATCTCTCAGTTGGATCAACTCGTCAGTGAACTTGAGGAAAGTCCCTCCGAGCTTCCGACCAAAATTTCTGATTTGAAAGATCGCATTGCTGCTTGGTCTACCAAAGCCAATGATCAGTGCGATTCTATCGTTTTGGATAGGTTGCTCGTGCAGAGCTTATTGTTTTCCATGGAACTCGTGAGTCTGAGGAAGGAATTCAATGATTTGAAAAGCGCTCAAGAGAAACGTCGCCGGGAGGAATCTCGCAAGGAGGTAGCAGCCCGTCGCCTAGCTGAGGAGGAAGAAAAAAATCGTCTCAGGAAAGAGGAACAAGAACGCATAGCGAAGCTTGTCTCTGAGTGGATTGACTATATTAAAAACATTTTGCAAACCGACAATCCATTCATTTGGATTAAGATGACGGATTATGACTTGGACGGTCTTTGTACGAGCTGGTGGATTCGTGCGGAAGTTGTCCCTAACGACATCGAACTGGATTGGAAACGGAACGAAAGAGGATTTGCTGGAAATTGGAACCCTGAAAAGAAACACAATGACTTGGGGATCTTGATAAAAGTACCCTTGAAGGACCGACGCGATATACACGAGCTGCGATCCGAACCGTATCGAGTCTACGGTGATCATGCTTATATCTCCACGGATGTTATTTGGATTGGTTGTGATAATGTAATGCCCGAAGTGTACATTCAACACATGGTCGAAAGGGAAGATCTAGACCTTTGTGTGTTGGAACGAGCCTACAGTACTGCTCGCAGGCATTGTGCAAAATTCCAAACCTTTACTAGGGGGAGAAGGACTGGCAAGTACAAGTACTGCCGTAAGGGGTCTGACTGTACCAACACAGCCCGAGGTCACCTGGCTAACTGGTATCATCCTCGTCCTCGCTCAAGAGGGGATGATGTGTAACTATCTTTCTTTGTAGCGACATTCGGCAACGTAAAAACATCATATCGGTCATTCATTCCTGAGTTTTTTTGACTTTTGAATATTCAATCTTAAAAAACACAAAATGGAACCTCCGCACTATCTGCATGATAGCCACTATCTGCATGATAGCCACTATCTGCATGATAGCCACTATCTGCATGATAGTGGGATACAAGAATCAATACTAAATGGTATTACCTAACGGCGTAATGAGGAGTTAGAAAAAAAGACTTTCTGAGTCTGGAAATGATTGGCAATGGGAAGTATCTATGACTGAGTTTTTGAACAACGTATGGGTGAAATAGTGGCTGAGTTTCAAATAGCAAAAAAGAACTTTGAGACGCGCTGTGAACCTATCAATAATAATACCCATAACCATACATAGATTGACAATCTGCTCTACAACTTTCCGGATTGGGCTGCGTGGTACAGAAATCAAAGCAGTTTAAGCGAGGATCCAAGTAATCATGGTAGTAAGGATCTACGGAATAATAGGAGTATGGATAGCTGCCAATGCCAAAGTATGGCCACCAGTTACGTCCGCCCCAATAGCGGAATCCGCGACCTCGACCTCCGCGTCCCCAGCCGCGACCTCCACGGCCTCCACGGCCTCCACGGCCTCGCCTTCGCCCTCTACCTCCTCCACCTCCGCCACGACCACCTCTCATACCTTCCTTACGTTGCTCACATTCATATATTCCAAATGATACGATAACCAACAATAATAAAACAAATAATGTTCCTAACACCCGGTTGTCCATTTTTTATATATTTGCCAATATCTTCTGAAAATTGAAAAAAAGCAAAGTATAAACAATAAAATTAACACCTGCTGATTTTTTTGGAATTTTCAAGTCAAAATTTTGGGCAAAAAATGCCTCTGATGGGCGATTCCGCGAGAAAATATTTGTACATCTAATACTCTCTTACAATATCCAAAATCCACTATAATAGAGTGTGAAAACTTCTCACTCTAGAGTCTTTATGAACCCCGTGAATGCTTTCCACTGGTCTTCATCATACCTAATCCTCAAGAAGTACAGCTCATTGTCCTTCATGTATTTAGTCTTGATGTTATCGCGTAGTTGCTGCGCTTTGAAGTCCTCTTCGGTAGGATGAAAGTATTTTACATGCTCATAGTGCTGACGCCCTTGAATTTCTACATATATATCTCCTATGTCGGGAACCTCAACTTTGAAATCCAGCCTCAAACGCTTTTTGTACTTGAGATCTGGGAAACAGACTTGTTGTTCAAAGCCATATCCATGTTGGATTAGTAAAGCAGCAAAGCGAGCTTCAAGCTTAGAACCCTTAGTTGAGGGATCTACAAATGGAATTGGCCGGAAACAGCCCCCATCGTTCAGGACCTTGAATTTAACATTCCTGCCAGATTTATATTTCTCCAAACGTTCTTGTTGCACTAGCAAGTTAAGGACAGTAGCACCTGTCCAATTTTTATCCACCCTAGTATCAATACCAGCTATCTCGCAGAGTTGGCTTTGGTAACAGCTACGATTAGTTCGTACAATCTGCTCCATGTAATCGCAAAATTGTCGCATGATTTCCTGACCTTCATGATGAATGCGTTCCAGCTCTTTGAGCTTTTCCTGCGGTTCATTAATATGAGCATACAGCCTAACTGTATCCACATCCAATGATTTAGCAGAAGATCCTCCGCTGTCTGAATACAGACTTATGTGGTCAAGATTGTTGATCAAACTGTGTTGAATCATGCCACTGCGACCACTGCGACCACCCCGGAGATTCTCTAANCTCAAACAACCTGTTTTACTATTAGGTGTTATGTACAAAGACTCNTGTAATAGTNTAGCNAGTTGNTCNAATAGGNCNGAACCAGCCATTTTAATNCACAANATTAAAAAATCAGTTTTTCTAATTTTCCAAGTACAGAGCAATATTTTTAAGCGACCACAAAGATTTCCAGTGCCATGNCAAAACACTGCCGGAGTTTCATGAATGTTTCCAAAGAAAGTACCGCCCCCGACTTCCTGTATAACCAACCCACTCATTTTATAGATTTAGAAGTNGATGAAAATCAGCACAAAACAAAACCATATGAGTGTGATAGAGCCCGTATGGTCGAAATATCCCAAGCATTGGGATTAAAAACAATTTTCATTCGATATAATCCAGATCCATTTGTAACTGATGGAATCAAACAAGATCCTGGGAAAGTCATTAGGAAAAAATATTTGCTTGAGACCATATCTTATTTCAAAGCTCATCCACCTCACATTTCCTAAGCCAAGTTAAGCTTTATTACGATGGATTCAAGAGGATTTCAGTAGCTGAATTACCGGTAGAAGAAATCAATATTATAGAACTTGCTCGTGTGGTGAGTTAATGGTAATAATAGTATTGACAATTTAGCAGACAAGCTTCTTTTTTAGCATCTGACTCCTCTGAATTGCAGCTGTCGTAACACATTGTTTTGGGATCATTATGGGCGGCCCAATACTGGTATGGATTCCTTCTAGGACTATATACAGAATAGCGCCACCAAGGATCCGCTAGATGATAGCTCCAGCCACCATACGGCTGACGTCTAAATCGACCTCCCCAGCCGCCTACCCACCCTGGTCCTGTCCAGGGACTAAGAGCACCATGCCATGCTAGACCACTAGCAGGCCCGTGAACAAAGGGATTGTATCTTCCCACCTTATCCTTATCGGTCATTCGTTCACGAATACCGGTCATCCCTTCACAGCACATAAGTTCCGGAATTCCGGACATACAAAGCCAAACTAATGCCATAATGGCAATAACTAGAATAACAACACAAGCGATCGCATACTTGCTATTCATACTCCTTATATATCCGAAAATAACATTAGTTTTTTCGAAAAACAATCGATATTTAGAAATGTTATTTGAAGAAATTGATTTACTTGTTATTAAAATGAACGGATGTACCAAATATCTCGGCTTGGAGAAACTAGAAACTATATTTCGTAGTTTGACTTCCCTGAGCGATAAACAGCTCTTATCTGTGGGTTCTGGATTAGGCACCATTGAAAAACATATTGAAAACAAAATTGGTACCAATTTTATATGTATTGATCCCGCACCGCGCTCTTGGCAGCATACTTACCCCGGACTTCTGGAAGAAGAACATATGCCTGAATATCCTTTAGTACCTGACTTAGTTGGTACTAAACCCGAGCTGGTCAAAAACTGCAATCTATTTCTGGGATTCTGCACGCCAAATCAAACCGCTGGCAACTATGATATGCATGCTATATTTGATCTGGGGCCGGAATGTATAGTCGTTTCTTGCGAATCGAGCGGATCGGCCGGAAGTACACTATTCCTAACTTGGTTAAAAATGTTGGCTGACAAACAAGCTATGTGGACAGGGGAATTTAGTTGGGTCGGCAGGATGAACACTGCAGAGCATCCCAAATTGGATGAATTTGCCTCCAACTACTCTATTGTTAGCTATTATACATGTAAACTCGAAGCTATGGGAGGACCGTTCCACTATAAATATGTGTTAATAAAACGCAAAGATGTCAAAATGACGGAGGATTTTGAAAAAATAGAACATGCTGATGAAATCTATGATCCGGATGGAGGCTGTGTTATGATGTGACGTATGCGTCTCATCAGCTCTTTGCGCTCGTCTTTCAATAACACTTCAGTTATGTATTTAGCTTGTTGGTGCTCTTCACAGCCTTCTGTGTATTTTTTGATCACTATATCTATAATACCGTTGCCTTGTAGCTCTTTCTATGCCTTTGGAATAGCTGCACGCAGTTCCGCCTCGCAAACTTCGGGATCGTACATTATTTTATATTCAGGAATGTCGTCAATGTGGTTATACTCGATTATAAGCATATCATCGAATTGGCTATCCAATTCTTCAAAATGTTTTTGAAAGATCTCAAGTGCAGACATGTTTGTATTTATCCAATTCCCAGAATTTATATAATTCTGGTTTTCAAAAGTCTAAAATATCCGCTCACATTCAAATATACAACGATCATTACCGCGGCAGCCGCGGGCACAATCCCAATATACATCTGACATGTGTAGTTTGTGTGGGCGGGGCCACCCTAGGCGGATAAAGTCCGTACGGGGATATATAAGTCTTTTCACCGATTTGTCGCATCCAACGGAGCGATATTCAATGGGCCAAAATTCGAATGTTTCAACGTTGTGACTTATATAAAGAGTAACAATTAGGACCAAAACCAGAGCTATGATTATTGCGATGCCACAATTCATTTCTATATTGAAATTAGAATTTTGTGTTCCTAAAATAATGTTTGTAGTATGGACTGCTTCTCATATTGATAGCGTCGATCATCTAAACTTTTTATTGGAATGCATTGAGAGTGTTAAGAATGTGGGCCTAGTTCATTACATTAGTTTATCTCACGATCCATCTATAGAGCTACCAGCAGATCTCCCCGTAGTTATACACAAAGAAAAGAAATCTCAATTTCAGCACATTGAATTCTTATACAAAACTCGCCCGGACGATGAATGAATATTATTTATGAATAGTGACGATATTCTGGATAGTGTGCCATCAATGGAGCTCCAAGTTGGTTGCCAATACACAACAACTAATTTGGATTATCGACCCTATGATAATGCTTGCTTAGGGTTCAAATCCGGATTTTTCGGGGACTATGTGTACTAGAAAGATTTTAAAAGAGTTTTTCGAGCAAACTGAAATTGAATTAAGCAATCCTCTTCTTGATTTGTTACTAATGAGCCTTATTGATCGCAAACATCGAACTGCAGAAAAAAGAAACCCCTACGTATTCAAAAGGATACAAATTCAGGTATCGGACTTTGATAATATCCTGCGAGATCTGCATCTTTAACAAATTCTACGTTTCAAACAATGACACAATTTCCTGAAATTTCTACGTTTCAAACAATGACACAATTTCAGGGTATTTATCTCGATTGTAATGTCGAGAGGCTTCTGCCAGTTCCATTTTTTTCTCCTCACTGGTATTGACCAAACTAATACCACTACCAAGAGTCTTCCATTGCAACATAGCTCCGATCAGTTGATTGGCAAATCCCAACATACCCAAGACTGCTCGATATTGATCCGCATGATAGCTGCCAATATTGATACAACAGTTTTCATGGGGTGTATATAGCCCATTTGGTGTCTGAAAGTAATACTTGGGTGGCTTAAATGGGTAGTCCTTGGGAGCCACAATCTTAACAATATACTCCCCGCCTACATATGGGTAGTCCAATCCAGAAATAAGTACCCACCAAGTTCCTAAATCTCTTTTACCATCATCCCTAACAGCTAGAGTAGCCTCTAGGTTTTCGTGATTTCGCGGAAGCTTACCTTCAGCTTTCAGAGCATCATCTTGCTTCTTTTCTTTGCAGTATTTCTTCCAAGCTCCAAGTAAAGCTTTTGTGCGTTGTTTTTCCATTTTCCAAATAATATTGATTTTTAGTATGTTATTTATGTAGTATATTTCAAAATTCAAATTATGGAAATCATTATTAAAAAATACTATGCATCACAAAGCATGCTCAGAAATTGCGTTGTCGGAACTAATGCCACTAGTTACTTGATTTTTAGGGAGCGTTTTCTTCGTAGAAGTTTCATCCTCTCGTGAGGAGCTTTCCACATATCTAACATTTGTGCTTATAGGATCTTCTATCTCATGACAGTATTGGGCAATGCCCCCAACAGGCTCCATATACCAGAATATTTGGCGCCAAGGCACATATACCCAATCAAATTACCACTATACATATGTAAATTATTAAAAGGAGTGAGAACATGCCTGTACATAATACGATAGCTCCGATGCATTCTGATGAAGATTCTGGCGGGTCCCAGTGGTAATCCAAGTCACCCTCATCACAATTATCCACATCCCCGCAACTGCCATAATTAATAACTTTACCCATGCATGGTTCATAAGAACAATCGCGATAAACTATCACTGTGTCACCAACTGCTACGGCAGTGATTGGCACTGTCGTAGTAAATTCATCGGCAGATCCGACTCTGCTAAGAATAACATGATCTACTCCAACTTCTCGCACAATGGCATCATATTTTTTATCACACTAGACATTTTCTTTTGCTAGTTACATGAATATAATAAGCAAAATAGGATGCTCCGGCTAGATATCCTACAGTACATAAACAACAAACATGTATATTCAAGGCGGCCCAAATCACATTTGCAAAGTTTATCTTTTTCATATATTTCTGACAAAAAATCAATTTTATAAACTACCATAGTATTTATCCAGGGCTGATGTGTAGTCAAAGTTCATTAATAATCGGAAATGTTCATCCACCAATTTTACCAGGCGAGGATTGATATCGCCGGGCGACATAGCCTCTAAGCAAACTGCGTATGACCATGCAATATAACCATTTATAGCTATGTCTGTCCAGCCTACAGGAGGGTCAGTTTTCAACTCTCGCGTGTTGGAAAGTTTATCTGCTATCTTTACCAGGCGGGCTCCCAAGCTCTTAGTGGCCATTGTAGAAACTTGCAATTGTTTACGTTCCAGTTTAGGTAAACTTTTATCATCGGTCACTTCTGCGACTATGTTTGCGACTTCTGGTCCAAATCGCTTAGTGATATCTTCATAAGTAGCGTCAGTATCGTCAACGGTGTCATGTAGCAAAGCCGCGCATAGTATTTTTTCGTCTGTATAAACGTTTCCTATGATGGATGCCACTTCCCTGGGACGCATAATATAGTCATCTGCTCTGGAATTCTTGCGCTTTCGACCTTTATGCTTCTCAGTTGCGTATTCCAAAGCTTTAGCTAACATGCTTTTTTAGACAAGACATTTTCAAAATTTTGAAATATGTAAAAATATATGCCGACATGGGTCAACTTATCCTGATTATTGGCCCAATGTTTTCTGGAAAGTCAACTGAGTTGCTAAGACAAATCAGGAGATATCGAATTGCTCGCAAAAAATGTATCGTCGTGAATCACTCTAAAGATACCAGATACGGAGAAGGAAAGGTCATTACTCATGATAAAGAAGAGCTTCCTAGTATATGTGTGAGTGATTTATCTGAACTCAGCGATAAAGTTGCCGAGTCAGACGTGGTGGCCATTGATGAAGCCCAATTCTTCTCTAGTTTAGAGATTTGCAAAACATGGGCAAAAACTAAAATAGTCATTGTATCCGGATTAGTGGGTGACTTTAAAAGAGCATCATTCGGCCAAGTTCATGACTTGCTGTCTGAAGCTGATGAAATAATTCCATTAAAGGCTATTTGTAATATTTGTTATAAACCGGCTCCTTTCACAACTCGCATTTGTCAAAAAATAGGACCGACTTCCGAAAAACAAGAAGTAGTGGGCGGGGCCGAAACATATCAAGCAGTATGCAGAGACCACCACTCATATTAACATTACCTAATCCTATCGGGTTAACCCCATGGCAACGTGCGGCCGCGATGATTATTTTTATCGGCAATTTACCATTTCCGGACTTTATTAAAGTAGGGCTTTGTTTTTGGGTATTCATATTGCTTGCCTTTTACCGAATTCCAAGAATATTGATTTTAATTCTAACAATAAAAGTAGCATGGCTGATGTTCCAGCTGAACTCTGGGTAAGAATATTTAACCATTTGATATGGGATGGAATGATCCAAGCCATAGAACTAACCTGTAAAAAGTTTCATAAAATTATGTCCGAATTAGTGAAACCACCTACAGTGCTGCGAAAAAACACTATCTTTTTAGCATGAAAACATAATCATATAAATCTAGTGCGTTGGGCAGTAACAAACGGTTGTCATGGGCAGGATAATATAAAAATGTTGGCCAACTCGGGCGAAATGCAATATGTGTATTTGGTAAAGACCTGTAGCAGTTGGGAACAATTATCGATAGTTATACAATCCACTGAAAACTCATTCCCATTGAAGAATTATGACTATTTGGGGCTAAAAGCAGCCGCCTACGTTATAACATTATGTTACCTGCTCTTGGTTTTCTACAAAAAATATATTTGCATATTGCTGGTTACTGTATTAATAATGGCAATTACTTATCTGTGGATGTGATCAGTATATACTTAAAGTACAAAGCTCCCGGTATCCAACTTGAATCAACCATACTGTTTCTATATGAAGATATTTTATATCTAACCTTCCATTCTTCCAGTTTGGCTTTCTCATCAGCACTTATCAAGCCGACATAATCAAATTCGTCTTGACAATCGTAATCAAACAGTAGTTTTATCCAATTTAAGAATAGGTCACCACCGGCCGACCCTGAAGAATCACACACGGTCAATATGATTTCAGGTTGCAAATCAAAGATAGCATTCATATCATAATTATCGCCTTCATCATTTGGTAAACAATAATTCAGAAAGACGTTGCAATTGCCTACTAAATCTGAATGTGCCACAATTAAGTCCGATACCGTCGCAAAGTCGGGTTGTGCTCTAGGTCGGGTAATCCGCGAATTTTATCAAACGAATCCGGATCTGGGCCCGCACATATAATCTTAATACCAAGCTTTTTTTCTATATGTGCTTCAACAGCGCCCTTACCGGATCCAACTGATATAATCTACCCAGAGCTAATACTTATCAAATCATAAAGTATTTTTCCAAGTTTTCCAATCCCAATTCTCTAACAGCAGGATTCATTTTATCCTCACAGCAATTGCCGGATAGTGTAATAAAAAATCAAAGATTTCCGGCAAATCGCTTTTAGCGGAATTAGTAGATTTTTTTGACTGACTTTTTTTGCAGACCGGCAATTTGACTCAACAACACTGAAGTATCAATGTCTGCTCGCTCACCATCGTTTTGGATAACTAAATGAACATTTTTCCGCTCTGGTTCGATGTACTTCTTGAAAGCAGGTCGAACAGTCCGTATCCATTGTTCAGTAGCTTGCGCAAATGTACGCCCACGGCCGTCAACAGGCGACATATCTCTCTGAATGCGACGCATTAAGCAGAAATCCAACGATGTATCTACATAGACAACTAGGTTGGCCAAGTCACGTACCTTATAGGCATGAATACCTTCAATAAGCAAAATTGGACCAGGTCTAATCACAATTTCTTCGTCAGTATGATGGTGCTCTACAAATGAATACTTTTTTAGAGTAACCGTTTCACCAGCCTGCAAACGGGCAATGGTAGATCTAGCTAATCCCCAATCCAAAGACCCGGGATCGTCAAAATTATAATGATTTATATATTCCTCGCGAGTGGTGTATCCGCCCCAATCACCAAGTCCCAGGGTAGCTAACCGCAAAGTACGGTCTTTAGGAATGTCCTTATAAAACATATCCAGATTCAGAACCACAGTTCCTTCATATTCATCACAAATTTGTTGTGCAATAGTGGTTTTACCGCTTCCGGAAGCTCCAAATAAAACTAATACAATCATTTTAATAAAGTGGCCAACTTTCGCTCTTTTATATAAGAATAATCAAATTTTAGTAAAAGATGAACAATCAAATGCATAAAGCTCTTTATCATTCTTGGTTTTAAAATAAACCCTTTCGCCGTGTTCCCATCCTTGGTGGTCTGGTAAAATTCCTTGCTTTAATAAATTATGCTTAATAGTATGCAAGTCATCTAATGGTGATGTGCCTCCCAGGGCCCGATTACGTATATACCAAATTTTGACAATATCCTCTGGCTACTCCCACAATTCTTGTTCCAAAAAGTATTTCAAGCGCATTGCACTATATAAATTTTGGGATTTATATAGATGTGAGTAAGCGTCTAGTTGATGTTACCTTTTTAGACCCTTCTAAAGTCAATGGATTAACCAGTGGACTGGGAGGAAATGTAAAACTATTGGCAAATGCTAGTGGTTGGTTTACAATTCGTGTAACAGGAGCTTCCGCAAATAATCTTTATAGAGTAGCATGAGTGGTTTCCATGTCGTCAGCCGGCTCGGAAGTCGATGATGATGCTGATGTTGGCGCTGGTTTATATTTTGGCCTGCTGACATATATGCCGATAATAGTAGATATGATACCAATCCACAGCCCGAGCTGATCACGGTCTTCATAGAACCCGCCAATGAGCACGACAAGACAAAATACGACCAATTCGATATGTATTCCAGCACTTAGGCAAAAGTTTATCACTCTAGGCGCCGATATAGTACCATCTCCTTTTCCAGAGGTTGTTTTTGGGCGGGGAGAAAAGATCCCCATTATCATAGTTATCAAACCTACCAATACTGGGAATTCTTCATTTTTATAAGCTCCTGCAATTATTAATCCCTGACATGTAAATAACACTAATACTGAAATAATGGTCACAGTTGAGAAGTATGTAAAATTAAGAATCCAAAATCCACATTGCTTGGCCCGCATCATATGGTTATGTCATGAGTCCAAAAAAACTTCGGATTGATTACCTTTTATAAGGCCTGTCCGATTCTTTCATATCGCGGCGGGTCCTTTTTGACCTTGATCGATATATTCTCTGAATTTCTTAATAGGTCTTTTCTCAGGATCATCGTCACTAGTAACACGCTTTTTACCTTTTTCGTGATGTTCACGAATTTTTTTAACCGGCTGTTCCTCGTCAGAGTATTCATAAGTTGAGGAATGCTTTCCTGACCAATTCATAGTAGTAAATCTTTCCATAGACCCATTAGCAGCCCACATACTTAGGATATATTTCTAATGATATAATGAAAATTTTAATGCGCATATCGAATTCGGGGATTCATTTCATGAGGAAGCTCGCCGAGATAGTTACAAGTAGTTTGATCGGCTCCCATGCGCAACAAAAATTCAACCATTTCTGCATTTTGATGCAAATAAGCTATATGTAACGGAGTATTCGGACCTTTATCTACAATAGTATTTACCAAAACGCGACCCCCCCCCTTCGGACACAAACTGAAATAGTTGCCTAATTTCATCAGTGGAATATCGATAACCAGCACCTTATTCAAGATAGAATCCGAAATTCATTTAAATGTAACCTAATAATTGTTAAAATAATAATGGAAAAGAGCTATATCCAGTTATAGAACACACTTTAGAATTGCATAAATATGGCAAAGAAGGTGTTGATAAGTTCCTATCAAATTACCCGCAGAAGGTTGTACAGGTTCGTGTGGTGAACAATCCGTAGAATCTTCGGATGATGGATCATCTGGTGATATATGTGGTGCGTTTGATATCTTTGGGTAACCAAATACTATATTGCTAAATTTGGGAAACTGTTTCAATATAGCTAATGTTTTCTGAACCTTGCCTTCTTTTTTATACCCGCTGTAGAAAATTTATCTTCCTGCTTATAAAAAACAAATCAATTTTCCAAACTTCACCCAATCATATTTTTTACCAAAGTGTTGTAAAGACGAGGGATTCAAATTTTGAATGTATTTAAAATCATAAGCAAGTATAATAATGTTGGGGAAACATTTAGATGGCTTGCGTGGTGATGATCTCAATGTTGTTATTAGCTCCGAACTAGACACTAAGGGGCTGATACATACGCATTTGAGTACATTTAACGACTTCGCGAGTCGTGGCATAGACCAAATTGTGGAGGATATCTTTCAGGTGGAGCTCAATATTAAGAACGAGCGTGATAAAACCCCTGAAGATCTAGAAATAGAAGATATTACCTGTACTGTCAAATTTAGCAATGTTAACGTGGATAGACCTATCACCAGTCGCTATGAAACTAGCAGACAACATCCTCTATATCCGTCATTAGCGCGCATGCATAACTTGACATATAGTGGTCGTATATTTGTTGATGCTGAAATAGAAGCCAAGGCCTTTTTAAAGGATGGTAAAACCGCTCCAAGAGTCCGCACAGATTCTGTTAAAGGATTACAAATTGCTACTATTCCGGTTATGGTCCGCAGTGAAAAGTGTCATACATATGGGTTATCCCGCGCCGAACTACAAGCTAAAGGGGAAGATCCGCTTGATGAAGGTGGCTATTTTATTATCAAAGGCAATGAGTGGACTATTGATAATATAGAAAGTCGTCGATTCAATGCCCTACATGGGTTTAAGAATGTGGGTCATTTGAATGAATTAGCTCGTGGCGAGTTTATTTCTAAACCAGGAGATGCATTTGAGAACTCTAAGCGACTGATCTTGTTTTACCTGAACAATAGACAAATAGTCTGTGAAATTACCGCGCCGAACTTTAGTAATGTCCGTATACCTTTTTATATCATATTCCGCCTAATGGGAATGACAAGAGATAAAGATATCGTGGATAATATTGTTTATGGATATGGATCATTGGTATCCGATAATATGGTCCAAATTTTGTTACAAGCTATGAACACTCCAGATCCTATATTTGGTAGGCTAATCAATGAACGCAATCGTCCAGTGCTCATAAATGAAGTGTCAGCTATATTAGCACAACAGGCTATGATTGGCTCCACCGAATCCAAGCGCGATGAGAAGCAGGAAAATCTGCGCAAGTACTTGCAGTCTAATTTGGTATCTGCTTTGGATATTCATCTACTACCACATGTAGGTATGGATAACACTTCGCGGCTAACTAAAATGCGTTATCTGGGCTATTTGATTCATCGGCTGTTGCTGATAGATCAAGAAATTATATTGAGTACTGATCGGGACTCGCTTGATAATAAGCGTATCAACCCGGCCGGTCTATCATACGCTAAGGTATTCAAAACCCAGTTTAATTTGGCTGTCATTCAAACCATGCGTAAAAAACTAAAGAACTCTTTCCAGAAGATGTCCTTCAGTGAAGTGCCACTAGCATCAACCGTAAAAGTTGGGGTCAATGCTCCAGACCTGGAGCGTGCGTTAGAACAGGCTATTACTTCTGGTAATAAGGAAATAACCATTAAGAATAAACAAGTTGCCAATCGCCTGGCCTCGCAGAATTTGCATCGCAAGAATCAACTCAATTTGTTGAGTACTTTACGTACAATTCGTACTCCTAGTTCAAGCTCTTCGAAAGCAGATGTGCGAGCTAAGGAAATGCGACAGGTTCATTCTACCTTTATTGGATATATTGATCCTATTCATTCCGCGCACACAGGTGAATCTGTAGGTCTTGTGAAGCAAATGTCTATAGGAGCGTCCGTATGTGGGGCGTCATCCTCATTACAGCTCACTCAAGTTCTCCTAGAGGATCCAGATGTTATTCCCCTGGCGGAAAAAACTCCACTAGATATGTATAACGAAGATCTATCGAATATTCTGGTAAATGGTAATTGGATTGGGTATACTAAAAACAGTCATGCTTTGGTGCGTAAATACCGAGAACTGCGACGCGGAAGTCTAAGAGCCGGTGGTGGAGTTAATCCTATGGCTACCATTCACTGGGATGTTGAAACAAACGAAATTAACTTCTGGGTGGATGCCGGCCGCATTATGAGACCTTTGCTGATTGTCCGTAATAATATCGACAATCCCGAAATGTTTGGACACGCCGCAGATACTACCAAGAGCACGGCGGCAGAAATGAAATTTGTGCAAGATATTGTTCTTCAAAAAGATGATATCAAACGAATTCTAGCTGGTGAGATTAACATTGAGAATTTGCATACGGCAGGCGTTGTGGAATACGTCAGTGCCGAGGAACAACTAAACTGTGAGATCGCATATGATTTAGATCAACTCAAAGATCGTCGGTATGATCCTACAACTCATTATACTCATTGTGAAATTCCTGCATCTATTTTCGGCATTGTTTCATTGACGGCTCCGTTCCTCGAACATAGCCAGATTGTGCGTATCGTATACCAGGTAAGTCAGGCCAATCAGACATGTGGATGGGCTACCCTAAACTATCCATATAGAGTAGACAAAGATGCATTTATGCAAATATACTGCGAAAAGCCCATTGTAAAAACTTTTACAAGCAAATATACTTACCCGAATGGACTTAATGTGGTGCTGGCCATCGCTTGCTATAATGGCTATAACCAGGAAGATTCCAAAATTGCCAATCAGGCGATATTAGATCGGGGTGCATTCCTTGGTTTCAAAAGTCTTACAATCACATCGGAATTGGATAAAGGTGAGCAGTTCGAAACGCCCTCCGAATCGAACACTTTGGGTATAAAACCGGATGTGTCTTACGAACATCTTGTCGGTGCTACTGTCCGCGAGGGGACTATTGTTCACAAAAAAGATGCCATCATTGGTAAGGTTGAAAAGTTATCTAACCCCACAGATCATTATATTTATAAAGATCGGAGTGTCACTTACCCATATGACGAACCGGCCATTGTAGAAAAGGTTATTCCCGCCTATAATCAGGAAATGCGCAAAGTCATTACTGTTAAGCTCAAAGCATTGAGACCTCCAGGAATTGGGGATAAATTCTCCACCAGGCACGGGCAGAAAGGGGTTATTAGTAAAAAATACCGCCAATCAGATATGCCTTTCACGGCATCCGGCATTATTATTGATCTAATTATGAACCCTCATGCCATACCTTCTCGTATGACTATTGGTCAGCTTATTGAGACTTTGATGGGCAAAGTATCCGCTGAAGAAGGTGCTATTAACGATGCTACTATGGGTCGCAGAGTTTCGGTAGAAGAACTGGCCTCAGTTCTAGAGGCCTTAGGAATGGAAAGATATGGCAACGAAGTCGTTTACCATGGTCAAACCGGAGAGGCGATGGATTGCGAAATATTCGTAGGACCAACGTTCTACCAGCGCCTGCAAAAGTTCACTATTGATGAAGTGTATGGTATGTTCGCCGGGCGCACCGAAGCCATGACTAGACAGTATATGGAAGGCCGGGCCCGAATGGGTGGGCTCCGTATCGGTGAAATGGAGAAAGACTGCTTCCTGGCCCACGGTGCAGTGTCGGCGCTTAATCACAAATTTACAGATGATTCGGACAAATTTGACATGTTTATATGTCGTAATTGCGGTCAGCGAGCATTCGTCAATGAGCGCAGGGGATTATATGGATGCAAAATATGTCTGGATGATGCCGATATAGTGAAAATAAAATCGGCATGGACTTCCAATATGTTCCTAGAAGAGATTGAGTCCTCATTGGTGGGAGTACGGACACCCGTCACTAGATTCGCATATGAGCAATATGAATAATCTTTCGCAGTTCATGAAAATATTGATTTTTTTTATTTTTGAATATGTCCGGCTAGCTTCTTCTTTATATCGTATTGGGCATGACCGGTGGCGCCTTTTTAATTATGTCCATTACATTATGTTTGTATGTTAGTCTTATCTTAGGTTGTATATTTGCGACAATTGTCGGAATTAGCATACGAATTCTTCTATTTATTCTCGAACAATGGAAAAAAATTGGATTTATGATTCATGACTGATGATCGAGCACAATCAAATGTAGGTTTTCCGCCCATCTTTCAACGTACCAGAGTCGCTACCATAATACCCAATATGGTTACCATCCCAATCTCCTATAATTACTATGACTTTCCATTCTTCGAAGAGTTTCTTAGTGCTTGGGGAAGGCCGGCGATAATTTTGGATCTCATACATTAGACTGTGATCAATATCCCAGTTTTTCACTATTTTATTCCAAGCTCGACGCACGACGCTATATTCTATTTTGGCATGGTCAACACAGATTGTAGGAGTGCTCATTTTACCGAGAAATTTACTATTTCCGAGAAATTTACTATTTTAACTGGCAGGGTGAAATAGAATGAAGTTCCGCGAGTTGTTCTGCTGGCAGGTTCATAGTATACTTCCCCCAAAAGAGTTTGTTTTTTGCATAAACATTTTATTTTGGTGTGTATAAGATACTGAACATGGATCCCAAACCTGAGAAATATATAATTGCAATTGTCATCGTGTCGATCATCGTCGTCCTGCTTGTGCTTGCATGGTACATGGGTCTTTTGGACAAGCTCGAAAAGAAGCTCGATGGAGCCGATGATGAAGGGTTTTATGGATACTACCGCCCGTATTACCACATGGGGTACCATCCCTATGGCTATTACGGATACCGCCCTTACTGGCGCCGCCACCGATGGAGTAGATATCTTCCCCACAGGTACCACTGGCGCTGGTGGTAAGCAACTAGAAATTTAAAAAATGATTTATATATATTTTTTTAACAATTATGCATGTGAATTCGTTGCCCATAACCAATTCCGATGTGCTTGATTGGATTTGTTCATAAAATATTGAATACGTTCCTCATAGAAAGAAATGTCAAAAGAGTTAACAAAATTTGATTTTTCTTATTCCATAAAACCCTTTGCAATGTTCAAGTACAATTTGGTGTTGGGCCGGACCAAACATGGGCTGACGACCCACGGAGCATATAATAATATTAAGCAGTTGCTCCCACTTGTTTATCAACCAAGTGGTCATATTTACAAGAATCATGTATTTGTGGCCTCGCCTGAAATGTGTGAATATATACGCAACTATGCTCTGGATTCTTACAGAAATTTCGAGGATATGTTAATTTGGCCATGTAACTGGGAGTTCAAATCCTGGCAACGCACTTTCGTTATTGGCGATGATTCTCTGGCCAATTTAACATTATCTTCCCCTGATCTAGATACAGTTCTGGTGACTAATTGGGATTCATCTCCTATGTGCTCTGGATTGGATTTCAAGAATCAGTTTTACCCTCATGAAGGAACTGTCCCTAGCTTCGCCAGAGGCTTTTCGGTATTCCATCGTGTTGGAAAATGAGAAAAAAATTTTTTAGTCTGGCATATCGAATGCCGATAAAATGGGTTTACAATATTCCGTAATGGATTTAATCACGACTGCCCCCAGGGGAGACAAAGTTGTTGAAGTAAAGTCTGACGGAACACAAGTTACCACTTACAAAAAATACCGTCGTTACTGGTATAGCAATTGTGGTTGCCGGAGGAATTTTAATTGCCTACATTGATGGTGGTTCGGGATTGTTATCCAACATGTTGTGCAAAAAATCCGCAATGGGTAAAAAATCGTAAAGTTTTATAAAACAATTCGTTTTTTTGCTGAAAATATATATGGACGATAGGAGTCGCATAGAAGTCAATGTAGCCATTTGCAATATAAAACGAATATCCAATTCGTGGGTTCATAACACTTATACGAGAATCACTCTTATTAACGGGCAGGTCGGTCGCGCTGAAGAGGTGCAAAGTTGGAAAGCATATATTACTTTTGGAATTTCTACATTATTCCATAAACCCTATTTGTATATAGTTGGGGATCAAACAGAAGCCAATGAGGAGACTTCAAATAAGATAATTGAAATGGTTCGAAATAATAAAATTCCAGTATTTATAGATCTAATATGATAGTAAATATTAAAAATATCCCTGATTTAGGAGGATCTATTGCGATTAACCTAGATGAAAGCTCTGATTGGACTGCGATTAAAGCTTGCGTCATGACATTTATATCTGAGAACTTTCCTGCTACTCCCATACCTAAAGATTTGCGATTTGGAACTAATTTCCGACCAGACACTACGATCAGCCTAGCCAAAACACCTTATGAAACACTTACAGATCTCGGTTATAATACTATTACTGTAAATTGGGTTTCATTTGCACACACAGGATGGTTATCTGTGGTCAAAATACCCCGGAATTGTATATGTGGAAATCTTGCAGTGCAACGATGTGGCGGATGTAAAATCATAGGATATTGTTCCAAAAAATGTCAACACGAAGATTGGAATTCACATAAAAAATTGTGCAAAAGGTTAACTATTCGAAATAATATATAATGAACATTCGAAGTAACACCTGGCTGACTTTTCAAAAACCAATTTGTCCCAACGAGAAAACTTGCAATGATGCCTCTTATAAACATCGGCATCGGTTCTGGCTAACCTAGGGGGCGTTTGAGTACTTAGCCGGTCTCTAGAATAAACAACTATAGGATCTCGTGCCTCCACTATAAATAATTTTGATTGATTTCAATTATATTATAAAAATGGCAGAATTAGGAATCGTATATTTAGTTCAACCTAGTGAACTTGTGGGAACGGATCGCTATAAGATTGGCTGATCCGGTGTTCCGACTTTGAAGAGATGCCGAACCGGCTATCGCAATGGTGCTAGGTACATTTGCATCATGGAATGTTCTGACCCGATGGGATTTGAGAAACAAATAAAGGAAGCATTTAGTGACCGATTTAAACTGATTGCATGCACTGAGTTCTTCCAAGGGGATAAATTTAAAATGCTAAATTTGTTAGTTATATTCTAACAGACAAGCCTGACGGGTATGTGCCCAACGAATGGTTGCCTAAATCCATACTTGTTGAAAAGTTCAAAGAGAAATATAATAATGATATATCACCTAATGTTTTCATGAGGAATATGCACTCTGAAGGATTGATGACCAGCATTTATGAACAAGAAAAACGGGCTCGTTTGGGAGGGAAACTCCAAAGTCTATTCCTAAGCAAAAATATATAGCTGGGTAACTCTTCTTTGTTCTATTTATGTTTTTTTGAATGTAAAAAATGAAAATACGGAAGTATACCAATTTCGAGATGGAAAAAGACGACACCGAAACTAAAGCTACCAAATTAGCCGATTGGCTCAGTACAGCAACTCCTGAAGCTATAACAAGATTCTTTGAAGACGCTGAAGGACTTGGGTTTTGCATGAACAGAAATAAGCTTGAACTTATGGACTCAGAGTTTTGGAAGAAAGAGATTTCTGAAACTCCCAAAAAATTCATCTATCGAGAACCAGAAACTGGGCTCTTTTACGAAACAATGGATATAAGAGAGTATTTACAAGACTGTAGACAAAGAAAACGGGTTCTTAGTACAGAAGATATATTAGACTATGAGATGGTTCATAAAGATAATCCCCAGAAGCTGTTCTTCTGGATTAGTAAACGTTTCGAAGACGACATTGAAAGATTTTCAGCAGCATTAAAGAAGTTTCTCCTAGACGAGTTTATGCAGGATACAAGCATCTCTGTTGATGAGTTCGAAGATAGGTTTATCATTGTCTGTTCAAATATTATTGTAGAGAACTATGAGCAGAAAATGGCACTCTTAAAAAAGTTTGGCAGTGTATACCGAACTGATGAAATAGGGGGTTATATTGCACAAACAATTGGGACTTATGAAGAAATTCCCAGTATTGCCAATGCTGGATATAAAAATGCAATATCAGCAGCTCTTATAGCAAATGGATACAGACCAAATAGAAAGATCATGGATCAAATAGAATCACTTGCCGTAATGAGCATAACTGTAGATAGCGTTAATGTACATATTACTAACAATATTACAGTTAATATTAACAACTATAACAGAGAATCCCCTTTCAGTAAGTTTGTCAATCATATTTTATCAGATAAACCCGACTGGTATGTTTCCGGAGAGTGGATTCCTAAACAAGTCTTGGTAGAGAAATTCAATGAATTCAATGAGTCTGATATTTCTCTCAGATTGTTAATCCGAAATCTTAAGTCAGAAGATCTATATAAAAAAATCTGTGTGAATGAAAAAAGAAGTCGACAAGATGGAAAGAAAATTCAATTATTTCTGGCCAGATAAATTTAGTGGGCACTTAGGGATACGACGCTCACAGTATATGGAGCCTTATAAACATACTGGACACTTAGTGGACACTTAGTGGACACTTAAACTTCTAACTGTCCACCCTTTAAATAAGGAAGTATATGGTATATGGAGCCTTATAAACATACTGGACACTTAGTGGACACTTACGGACACTTGGCTAACTGTCCACCCTGATTTTTTATGAAAATCTTAAGTAAAAAATTGGTCAAAAATCTCAATCTTGAGGGGGTTTGACGCGCATCGCCTCTGATGGGTAAATAAGCCTTTTCACAGCCCAGGGGGCGTTACTAGTCATTAAAAAATGTTGCTCTAAAAGGCGCTTAAGCGGGTCAAAACCGCATTTGTAGTCATCGTCAAAAATTGTAAAAAAAATTGATGACCCATTAAGTAGTAATATCATCCGCCAAGCGATATGATTGATTTAAAAAACACTACCCCAGAAGCTAATTATCCCCGCGCTCTTTTGCAAATAGCCCATTAACACATCGCGAGTGCATTTTGTTGTATTTTGCAACACTCATATGAAGTATTCCACTAAAATCACTAATGACTCTCTCGGCGATAGATCGCTCCGGCTCAATAATATTGGACCATAAAGTGGTTCCCAATATTACCACATCGCCTAATTACAATGCTTCATTATACAAAAAGTGAGCATTGGCATTTTAGCAAATATTTTCTAAAGCTTCTCCAGAGTGGCTTCCATACACGCACTTGAGTAAAATTCATGATTACAAGCAATGGCAACAACGGTCTCAAAATTATCCGAACACCATTCTAGAAAAGATACATATCGATCAGTACTGGGATTACCAATATCTCCACATAGTAATAGTATGGGAGCCACCGGTTCTATGAGATCTGAAAAAGTCTTGCTTTCAGAAATGATTTCCAAATGTAAATCAGATGCTATTTGGAATTCTGTCATTATTATATAAACTTAGCAAGATGGAACCTGAGGGATTGAAAGTTTACAACGACTTTCTAGACTATGACGAGTTTATACTTAGTGAGAAGTTTTCAAAAAGACCAAATGATTATTACCCAATTCCTACAAATATGTCCTTTTTGGTGAAAAGTTTTGATGCCATTCAGGAAAATCACAATAATCATATTTCTATAAAATCAGGTGAAGTTTCCCCAGCTAAGAAAGAAGCCAGGGAGTGGGGTGATGATGTGAATATTCTAGCAATAACCAAATGCCTATTGAGACTTCACGGACAAGGTCCGGCCCTTGAAGATGATTACCGTGTTTTGGAATATTCTCTTGATCCAAACACCCTGGTTACTCTTTCGGGCAATGTGCGCTACAAATGGAAATATGAACTTATAAAATCTGACGAATTCACAACCCCACAATACATAATGATAAGAAAGAGACTACTTCCTGGATTGCCCATAAAAGGGCTAACAATTATCGAAAATTTTATTACTCCAGAAGAAGAGTCAGCTATGATTAATCGCGCCAAAGAAGATGACAGCCCCAAGAGCTATCAGTCCGCAGCGCATATTTCTATGAATCCGGCTGATAATGAAAAAAGAATGTTCCACGCGGTTTATTATGATGATTCTGAAAAAGACAAAGATAAACGTGAAGATGAAATAGGTCCTCTTCCGCCACCCATGCGAAAAATAGCTGATAGGTTAGGCGAACATTTTGGGACAACTTTTAATCATTTAATTCTAAATATCTATCCTGCGACGGGAGTTGTGCCACATATAGATTCCATGTATACGGGAAATTACATTGGAGCAATTATGTTAATAACATCCAGCACCTACGTAATGATAGGTCCATTTGGAGAAAAAATACCCTATATGATTCCCCGGCGTGCTCTTGTGATGATGACGGGAGAGTCTCGCTTTCAATGGAAGCATGGAGTTCCACCTCCTATGGGTCCCGTAAGATCCAGTGCGATTTTTCGGCGCAAGATCGGCCATTGGTGGGGCCCTCATTCATCAAACAATGCTTTCGAAGAATACACAATTTGACAAAAATTGAATTTTACCAGCTGTTGTACGCACACACAAACATGATACGAGAATTATCTTTGGTCGCAAACTTGTTTGTTATGAAGATCGGCTTGA
>JGI10211J14876_10000241_pt1 | contig 22742 bp, 37 predicted proteins | sample Etolagsediment_FD_14876 | JGI IMG/M metagenome (IMG submission 14876)
ATTAATTCGTTGTTTAAATTATTCATGGTTTTTACACCTGTAACGAGCACGCAAAGCTCGCGCAAGCGAGCTTTGCTCTTCTTCGTCAAAATACCAGGGTTTATCAACTTTTTCATATTTTTCACAGTTATCATAACACATAACGATAGTAGATCCGTCTGGGAGGTCTTCCTCTACTAAGGATACTTTCTCTTTATATAACCTGGTAGTTGCTAAGTTTACCTCTTCAATCTCGGACCAATCCCGTAAACGTTTTATTAATACTGTTTTTTCGTCTCTACAAATACTAACTACTTCATACATATCATCTTTTAGTCCATAGCTCTTTCTAGCAACTGTATCACCAACCTCTAAATCTGATATACCCATTTTAGACCAACCAAAAAATCAAACTCAACAGGATCAGCAAAAGTATCAGACGTATTCATTATAGTATTTCCTATTAATTTGCATCTTTTAACATCAAATCAACCGTCCAAAAACCTAAATTTTTGGACGGTTGACCCATCAAACCTCCTGTGAAACCTTCGCTCCAAACGAAAGGCTTAATTATTAATGTATATTTATCTTGTATATTATAGTCTCTAACATAGATCCAGAAGTCTTTCCAATCCGTAAAAATTTTATCAGCAGGATTCATCCTTGATCCGTTAAAAACTCTCCACACAGTTATAGTTAACAATTGCATAATACCTCCTAACTATAAGTCTAAGTCTTTAAACTATAATTGTCAAGAGTTTTTTTACAACTAAAAAACCCCACTCAAGATTAGGTTTGAGTGGGGCTTTAAAGAAAGGAAAAAATGAAGAATTAAACCTTGTTTTTATAATATATACACATACCATCTGCGTTTTCTACATAACAGTCTACATACTTTATAGACTTAAACCCTAACACATAATCAAATTTATCTACCTCCTCGTAATTGCATTTAACTTTATTTAAATCAAAGTTTTTGCAATCTATACATAAAACTTTACCACTCTTTTCAGCATCTGTCAAGCATTTTTTCAAAACAGTTTGACTTTTATTTTTGAAAGGGAGCATGGGCATCTTAGGTATAACTTTATCAGGTAACGTTTTAACAACAGGAGGCCAAGCTCTATATACTACGTTAACATTATCCTTAGAATCCTTAGAATTTCTCATTTTTCTCATAAATTTAGCATTAGACAGATGGCCTTTCAAATTGTTGCAATCTACGCACATAGTCTGAAGGTTACCAAGTATGGACGTTCCACCATTTCGTCTTGCCATTATATGATCCTTAGAAAACAACACTTCTCTTCCATTTTTCACACCATACATGTTAATATGAAAATCTGTAGAATCTCCATTTTTTTCTTTATAAAAAAATGACCCCACTAAACCACAGGCAACGCAGCTATTATTTTGATAAAATAACTTATATTTAATATTATCATAATTTATAATATGCCCATCAAACATAAAATGAGTGGGTAACTCGTCTATAAGTGTAGAATTCTTTTTTAGATCTCGTCTAATAAAATGAGAGTTTTCCACCCAGGAGGAAAACTCTTCATAAGTATAAACTCTATTATACCTTTCATAATTTTCCATTTGAATTATGTCATTACCCAAAATTAAACTCGTTTCTCCCCCATTTTGACGCATTTATTTACTTCGTGCCCTGGCCCGCAAAGCTCGCGCAAGCGAGCTTTGCTCTTTCTTATCCATAAACCAAGGCTGGTCTTCATCCTTGGTTTTATTTTTATGTTTTACAACACAAACATTGCTATCTCCATTATATAACTCATAACCTAGCTCACCTGTGTCCAAATTCTTAAATACTATTATATTTCTACTAACCTCAGGGTCAAAAAGATCTACCAAAGCCTCATTTAACAGATTTTTATAGGCAAAAGATTCATTGGAATATGAAAGCATTAAATCAAGCAGGTCTCCTACAGCAATAATCTTTTTATTTATGTTTGACTTTTTCATGCCAGCTAACCTCCTTATTTAAAATCTAAGTTAAATATTGCTATTTGTCAACCTATAAACTCATTTAACTTTAATTTAACCAAGAGACGCCCTGACAGAATGTCAGGGCGTCTTAAACATAAAATAAGCAGGTTAGTATAGGTCAGGACTCACTAAGCTCAGGAAGGGCTCTAGAGCCCTTCCTGATGCTTTCGTAAGTATTATCACATAAAAATAGACTATCCCTTCATAACCTCAAACCAAACATTATTCTCAATGTAATCTCGAACATGACAATTAACTATACGTCGAACTGGCCACCTAACATGCTCCCAAACCGGCTCCCAAACCTGCTTCCAAAGATGCTCATCAATCTGATCCCAAGCCTCCCTACAGACCCAATTCCTTATCTCTTTTTTTAAATTCTTCATCTTAAATCATCCTTTAGTTGATCCTTTAGATTCCAACTAACCTGATTCGAAACCTGCCGCCAAACCTGCCACCAAACCTGCCACCAAACCTGATCCAAAACCTGGTATAAAACTTGATCCGAAACCTGATATAAAACCTGATCCATTATCTCTTTTTTTAAATTCTTCATTTGAAACCTTATTCTAAATAAATTACCGTTATTTTATCAAACTTATAAATAAATCCGTTTTTAATTACTTCAACTAAATTTGTTATTTTATAAAGGCTACTATTAAACAACATATAAATCCTAAAAGCATCTGCATGTTCTTTATAAATTAATTCTTTTACTTTATTTACATTTATATATAAATCAACTTTTTTCATTTTTAAACCTATTTATAACACTTTAATTTAAATAATTCAACCCTTTTCATCTCTAGCCCACAAAGAAAACATTTACAATCTGAATATAACTTAATATTATCTAAGCATACTCCACATTTAGGACACTTTATTTTTATAATATTTTTATTATTTAAACCTTTAAACTCCCTTCTTACTATAAAGTTTTGAAGATTAACAACATAAAACTCCTTTTTCTTTTTATTTAAAAATCTCATTTTAATCTCCTCTTTTTAAAATATACTCTAAAATCAACGTTTGACTATCACCTCTGAAAAGCTCTTCCAAACTAAAACCATATTTACCATCTTTTTTAACTTCCTTCAATATATAGGTCTTAAAACCTTCAATTTTATATGTATCTAAAACACCAAATATATAATATTTAGGGTCTTTTTCATCCTTACTCAGATAAACCTTAAATAGTAGAACCTCAACCGGATTAGGTTGAGGTTCTACTTTAAGACCTTTATATTCAAATACTTTCTTCATTTGTTGCAACCTCCACGAGTTTATTAACATCATCACAACCCGTCTCAATTTGATATTCGTATGCCTTAGCTAGCATTATCCCCAGCTGCTTACATGGTTTTAGTCCTACCTCAATAAGATGCCTTCCCTTCAAAATTGATGGTATATCACTTTCATGACCTCCTATTAATTCATGCATCTTGATTATAGTCCTAAACCTTTCTCCTGATTCAATGATCTTATCCGAACTGCCCCTGCCATTATGATCAGCCATCGCTACATAAGCCAGTATATTCAAAGGACACAAGTTGTGGAGCTTTCTCCACGCTGAAGCCTTTGATCCATCTTTCAGATAGATCAAAGGTCTCATATGGCCCCTTACAATCCTCTTAACCTTATCAATCAAGCCTTTATCTCTAGTTAAACGTGTCATAAAAGCCTCTGCTAAAGGTTTTCCAATCTTATCATGTCCTATCGCTTTTAAAGTAATAGGGTCCGTCGCATCAGGTTTACCTACATCATGTAACAACATCCCAAACATATAAGCGAGACGCCATTCCTCTGGAACGGAGTCTCGTATTTTAGCGGCTTCCCTAATAACCATCAAAGTATGATTCCAAACTGATCCCTCACTATGATGAATAGGGTTCTGTTTGCAATTAATAAGTGCTTTTAATTCTGGAAACATATCTATTAATTCACTTTGAACCAAAAACTTTAACCCTTTATCAGGCTTATCACTAAACATTAACAATTTTACAAACTCTCCGAAGATTGCATCCCCTGAAAGATGGATGCAATCTTCTTTCATAGACTTACAAAGTCTAACCGTGTCATATGTCACTTTTTTACCTTTACGAGCTACTATTTGCATTGCTCTAAAACACCTAAGAGGATCTTCTACAAAAGTATTACTGTCTACATGACTAATAATACCTCTTCTATAATCATAATAACCACCAAATAAATCATAAAGTTCATTATTATCTATCTCTAGATAAAGAGAATTAATTGTAAAATCTCTTCTTCTAGCTGCATCAAACAAAGAAAGATCAGGTACTAACTGAATATCAAAGTCTTTGTGTTTTAGACCTACTTTATTTTCAACTCTAGGTATAGATAACTCTACGTCAAATTCTTCAGTTTTAAGTTTTACTACTCCAAACTTGTTCCCTATAAGATCAACTTCACCAAATTGAGAGGCAACTTTACTGACCTGGTCGTAACTCAATCCAAAAATCTCCATATCCCAGTCTTTTACTTCCCTATTAGATATCAGATCTATAACGGCACCACCTACTAAGTAGGCTGTGCCGTTCTCCTTAGAAAACGCCTTAGATAAAGACTTTATAAACTTTGGTATATTTACATTTAGATGTGCCATAAAATTCCTTCCTTACCTTTAGTGTAATGATGGGATTTATAAAAGTCAAGAGCTTTTTTAAAAAACATTATAGTAGTTCAAACTCTGAATTATTCATCTGAAAGCCTTTTTTAGTTGATATATAGAGGTCTACTAAGCTGTCTCCAAACCTGATTCCTAACCTGACTCCTAGCATGATCTCTTATTTCTTCTTTTAAATTCTTCATCTGAAATTATCCTTTACTTTATAAAAAAATTTAGCATAAACCTCTTTATTAACTATATCATGAACTACATCATAGACTTCTTCAAAAATAGTATTCCAAACATTTGTACCAACTTTAATAGCAATATCATTAAAAATTGATACACATATGTAATCTTTTAAATTATTCATTTTTAAACTCCTTAAACTAAAAATGCTACCCTACTAAAAGTAGGGTAGCATTTCTATTCTAAATAGTCAACTATTAAAATTAATTAACTACAACCACCGTTAGAATTTCCACAAGAGGGACAGTACGCACACGTACCTGCTTGAATCATTATACATCCACACTCCATACACAAATCACCAGATCCATCCTGATCATCAGTTTGAGGTTGAGGAAAATTCAAGCTATTAATCTTATCTTCCTCATAATAATAATAATCATCCTCATCACTTTCATCAACTAAAAACTTCATCTCTAGCCATCTACCTATATAATCCATAATAGACTTGGCAATCATTATGTTTTCATTTTTAGTTACACCAGCCGGTTCAAACCTGGTGTTCTTCATTTTAGCAACAATATGCATTAGAGGAACTCCGTATTGAAGACTTAAACTAAACAAAGTAGCATAGCTGTCTAATAAACCTGAAATCATAGATCCTTGTTTTGAGATCGTAACGAATAATTCCCCAGGAGATCCATTTTCATATAAACCTACTGTTAAATACCCTTCATAACCAGATATATCAAATTTATGTGTTATTGATTTTCTTTCATCTTCTAAACGTATCCTAGAAGACAACGGAATCATAGGTTCTTCGAAATTATCTTCGATACTAAGACTTTCACCTTTACACTTATTTCTCTTAGAAGTCAAAGGCTGCATAGCCTTTGACTCATCTTTATATACGGTAATACCCTTTAGCCCTTTACGCCAAGCGTAAATATAAGCATCAACAACATCATCTATTGAACAATCTTTTGGCAAATTTACAGTTTTACTTATACCTGAATAAATATTGTCTTGAAGCACAGAAACCATGTCTATATGCTGCTTCCAAGTTAATTCATTCGCAGTCTTTAGTAAATCAGGAGGATTATCATTGTCAAGATCACCGTTCAAATACTCAGCACCTGCAAAATTGACACACTCTGGAATGATGTCAATTTTTCCACCATCTATTAAATTCTTAGTCATCTTTCTAGCAAATATGGGCTCTATGCCTAGCGATTCTGATCCTAGCATGAAACCAACCGTACCACAAGGTTGTGCCGTAGTTAACTGAGAATTCCTTATACCAAACGCCTCAAAATCTGTCCAGTTATCCAGTTTTGATACATTCATAATTACCCGCTTAGTAGCATCCTTGTTAGCGTCGAACCACTCAAAAGGCCCCATTTGTTTAGCTAGGGTAATACTGTGTTTTGTAGCAGATTTAGAAATAAAATGTTGAAGATCTCCAGCATAGTCTAAAGCCTCCTTTGATCCATAAGGCATCCCTTTTATCATTAAAAGGGATGCCAAATTAGTCATACCTATTCCAATTTGTCTGCTCTTATGAGCCACTTCTTTAAAATTCTCATGAGGGTAATATGCCGCATCAATTAATATGTCTAAAGCCTTTACAACTAGACCAATATCTTGGTCTAGTTGATCCCAGTTAAATACCGTACCGTTATACTTTAAAACATTAATTGCACATAGCATACAACAAGTCCATGGAATTCCGTAGATCTCTCCACAAGGGTTGCTACTTATTATTTCCCCCTCGTTAGGTATAGGGTTATCTCTATTAATTCTGTCATGAAATTGGAGACCAGGATCGCCGCATCTCCAAGCCGATGCGGCGATCCTCCTTAACAAATCCTTAGCATTAACTGTTTTAACAATTTGTTTATCTCCCCTATTAACAAGATCCCACCCTTTATCCTCTATAACCGCCTGCATAAAGGCATTAGTAACACCTACTGAATGGTTTGCATTTTGATAGGCGACTGTTGAATAGGCTTCATCAGCAGAAAAGCCATGCTCCATGAGAGCTAGGGCTTTTCTTTCCTCTATTTCCTTTGCCTCAATGAATTTTTCAATGTCAGGATGGTCAACGTCCATCCTGACCAACACTGCGGCACGTCGGGTGGCTCCACCCGACTTGACGCTGTAAGCACTTGAATCCCAGGCTTTAACGAAAGATAATGGCCCACTACTAGTCCCCCGCTTAGATAGAGATTCTCCTTCAGATCTAAGTTTACTAACATTCAAGCCTACTCCAGAACCCGACCTAAAAATCATTCCAGCCCGTTTAGTATGATCAAGAATATCCCCTAGATCGTCCTGTACGTCTCCCAAAAAGCACGCAGAAATCTGAGGGTGAGCGCCCATAACATTTAAATTAAGATAAGCTGGAGTATTAAAAGCTATCCGTTGATCCACTAAAGCTGCTATCAGATCATCTCTAAATTTATCGGCGTCCTCTCCTAAAAAATAGTTTTGTTCAACGCCGGAATCAACTATAAAATCAGCTACTCTCAATATTACATCAATAACACTATATTCATCCTTAGTAGCATATTTATTTGCTACTATTTTACCAGCGTTATCGCTCCAACTCTCAGGTATCTCGAAATCCTTTTTTTCAAAAAGGATTTCTCCAGTCTTATCATTCTTTATTTGAACATCAATCTTTCGTGTAGAAATATTCAGGTTTCCAATTTGAACCATATTTTACAACCTCCAATTTATTGTTTATTATTTTATATATAACAATAGCAATTTCTCAGTGATCTTTTACAAAATACCCTACCTTCATTACATTTCATTCCAATTTAAAATTGAAGAAGCCATAAATTTAAAAGTATAAACTCCGTTAAAATTTGTAGGATGTTTAATTTCGTTTATAAGTATATTCAAAACCTTAGCCTTGTAATTAATATCCTTAATAGGGTCATAAGCATATAATGTAGCATCAAAAGGATCTATAGTTCCTAAATAATTATTAAATATATACTCATTGACTTTGCATTTAAACGCTTCAAAAACCCCAGTTATGTCACTACAAGTCCTTATTTCTTCATGTCTTGAAGGGCTTCCTAGTTCGTATACATCTATATAATGTACTTTAGATATAACATTAAAGCTAAAAAGATCATATTTACAGAAAAATTGTGATCCTTTATTTATTTTACTATCATATTTAAATATTATTTCAGATCTAAGCATGTTATTTATAAGGACTGTCTGTATTGTTAGGGTCTCTATTAGCTAAACCATCAGACCAACCTTTGGTATAAGCCTCTACCCAAACTGCATGAATAACAGCTTGAAGATAATCATCGGCTAGTGTATCAGAAATAAATATACTTTCTTTTATACAATCTATAGTTTTTTCTATATCAATATTGCCTGACGGAGTATATATTGTTTTCATTTGTCAGACTTCTTCATATTTCTAAAAGGAGGCGTACAACGGCCACACAACAAACATGCACGCTCCCATTGTTCTTCGGTAACTACAAACCCTTTTAACACAGTAGCGTCGATGAACGAGGACAATAACTCTCTCATCTCGTCCTTCTCCGCTGTTATGCGAGTAACCTCTTGAGCTTCAGTCTCCCAGTGTTGCTGTATCAAGTCTCCTATGCCTTGGTCTTTGTTCCATTGTGAATTACTCATCTTTATTTTCCTTGTTTCTAACTTCACATTCTTTTAGTGCTTCTTCCGCTGTAACAAAAAAATCTTCTTCACAATAGATCCTACCGTCACCGACACCAGTTTCGTTACACATGTATTCTACTTTTTGTTCTGAGGAGTTAGTTGCTTGTATTCTAACCAAACCTATGGTTAATACACCCTCTATTTGCCAAGCTGCAGGGTGGTTTACATAATCAATTCCAGTCCAACAACATGTCACTTTTGTTCCGTCGTCTCCTAGAACATATTTTTTTCCAGAACACTTAGGACATACTATAGTTTCTCTTTTAGAGAAAGATGAGATACGATATACTTTTTGATTTAAATCAAATTTACTCTCTAATTTCATAAAATCTCCTTTTCAATCTTTTTAATCTTTATTATTTTAAAAACATCATCAACATAACAAATACCTTCATTAAGTTTATTTGCTAAATAAGTTTCACTAAGATAGTCTTCTATATTATTATTTTCATCTAAAACCGAAACTTCAATAACAAATATTTTTCTGTCGTTATATGGAGTCCACTCAACTACATTTGTAGCTACAAAATCACATGTTATGTTATCTCCAATATAAGACTCTAGAACTCTCGTTATATTAATTCCTATAACTCTTGACCAGTACTTTTTATTATCATACTGAGACCTAGAAACAATTGTTACATCAAAGGGAGAGGTCTGTGTATACCAATCAAAGATATCTAAATCTTTTCTATTTTCATGAGCTATTAAATCTCGTAAAGATATTGTAAAACTACCTGAGATACTTATAGGTTGAGATACCTCATTAGGTATTTCAGCGTTTTCTGCATCAAAAACCATAAGAGGTTTTATTGCTTTTACTGAAAATTTATTAAATTTAAAAGGAGCAGTTATTGAATCAGAGGATTTTAAGATATCATAATCATACTGATATAACAATATAGGGTCACTCATTAAAAACCTCCTTATAAATATATTATTTTAGTTTTTTAACAAAATCCAGCAAGTGATCACTATAACTCTGAAGAAATTGATCCCATAATATTGAACATGCAAATTTATGGCATACTAACCCCATACAGGCACACGGACCCATCTTTTTTTCGCCTCTTAGTTCGAAATAATGGGCTAGAGATTTAGCTGCGTCTTTACGTGCGTCAATTAGATCTTTTTCATCTTGACTGATCCAGAAACAAGGGGTAAGGCGGTAAACTTTTTGTCCTATTTCAGGATCAAAGAATTCATATTCTACAGTGTCGTACCATTTTTTAGCTTTCTTCATTAAATTTTCTCCGCTCCTTTTAAGAACACAATAAAATACCGAAATTGATAAATACTAACTACTCTAATAGTAGATTGTCTATCACCAAGTAAAGCTTTATATTCTGCAGAAGTTTCATTTGCCATTATTCACACCATATCTTATCAATCATATCAATTATTCTTGCTTTAGCATTGTGTGTTAATCCTTCAATACACTCGCTATCTACATTTCCATCTATAGCATTTAAATGTTCCATCAATGCTTCTTCAAATTCATAATAATATCCATTACAAAAGAAATTATCTCTGATGCTTAAGCAATCTATACATGTTTTATAAGTGTCAAAGTCGCCATCCCATATTCCTGATACGTATTCGTACTCTTCACCTGGTTCTATAGATCTATGACATGCACAACATTTATGTGTTTTTCTTGCTTTAACTTTTTTTATGTTACAGAAAGAAGAACTTACTGCATCATAATCATCACAATATACACAACTACATTTACTCATAATTTCTCCATATATAATACCAAAAATTGGTAAATACTCACCATTCCATTTACTATATTAATTGTAGCTTATTATTAAGTTTTTGTCAAACTTTTTATTTGAGGTGGTCAGATGGAACCATAACAAGACCGCCGTCGTCAAATTTTACCATAAAAACGTGACCTTGTCCATCAAAATTAGAACTGATTTCTCCTTTAGTTCCTTTTTCAAACTTATGAGGTATTCCACCAATTGTTTCAACTTCAAGGGTCTTAGTTAAGGTAACTTTATCTCCCTTTTGAAAGTCTAGTCTATCCTCTTCAGGAATCTCAGCAGGGTCTATACCCTCCGTATCTATTTCTATAATTCGTTTCTCTACAGGTTCAACTTCTTCTAAAGCTTTTTTACTAGCTAAAAAAGTAAACGGTTCAAGAGGAGTATCTAATGATACTCCATCCATTAATTCAGCCAATTCTCCAGCCATACTAGGAAATGCTTCAAGACCTGTAGTAGGGATTTTAGCATCAATGTTAGATTGAAGTGCTTCCGTAGACAAATCCTCCATCTTATCCNTAACTTCATTTTCTCTCTTATAAAAATCACTAGAGTCTTCATCAAACTTGTCTATATCTTCTTTAATATCCAAATACTCCTTAACAAGCTTAATAGCATCAGATTCTTGAGGTGTTCCTACAAAAGAATCAATATAAGTTTGAAGTTCAGCAGAATCACCAAACCATGCTCTTTTATTAGCATGAACAACTATAATTTCTTTACCTATAGGAGCAGATCTTAAAGCATCTAATTGTAATTTTTTAAGTTGATACTCAAGTTTAGACAACTCTTGATTTTTATCAGCTAAAACATTATCAAAAGAGTCATGCTCAAGTTGAATAGAATATAAATCATCTAATAAATCATAAGCTATATCTTCATAAGGAGTTCCTTTAAAAGATAAAAACCATTCTTCCTCCAGCTGACACACACCTAAAGCCGTTTTATAAGTCATAATTAACCTCTACATATACATTTTCTTAAAGGTTCCTGGCAAGGGCTCAACATCATCAACTTTTACACGATACTCCATTCCTTGAGATCTGACAATTAAAAAGTCATTTTCAGCATCAATATCTACTATGCAGCCTCTTTGGCCTTTATTAAATTTAACTTTATCAGAAGGCTCTATAGGAGTTTTGGTCCCAGGATAAAATTTCTGAAGAACATTTTCAATCTCATTTAATACTTCTTCCATGGGCTCCGGTTCACCAGAAACTTCCATTTCAATTTCTTTTTCCATAGGTTCATTTTCAAGTTCTTCTTTATCATCTTTATCTTTTTCTAAAACATCTTCTGGAAAGCCTTGAGCCTGTTTATAAGCGTATACTCCTTTATTCGAAGGTGTAAGTACTTCAAGCTCTTTAATAAGCTCAGCAACGCTGCTAGATACTTCTAAATTACCTCGTTGACTAGAGGCTTGATATAAGCCTTCAAGCTTATCTACTACATTATCAACATCCTGCACAGGAACTGAGTCTCCATTTGTCCAATCTTCATAAAGTTGTTGAATACCAATGTCATGACCTATAAAATTAGCTAAAGCACTAATAACTTCTGGATTATTTGGAGGAAAAATCTCATTACCTAATTGTTGAGCTTTTTTATTTTCAGTTTTATATAAACTTAAAATATCCATAATTTCATTTAATTTAGGATCATCATATGAAGGGTATTCCTCGTCATGACCCATATATTTTAAAATAAAGTTAGCTGCATCATAATCATCAAATTTTTTAGATTCTTCTACAATATCAGGATTACTATCAATAAAATCTAAAACTGATTGATCTGCCTTAGCACCACTTTTACGACCCCTATTAGTAGGCCCGTAAGGATTTAATACAAATCCTTTATTAATTAAATGATGCATCCAAGCATCTTTACGAGCATTACTTACATGCTTCATAATATAATTACGACTTATGTATTCCCACATTCTAGGAAATGTATCTTCTCCATTTTTTTCAGCTTGCTCAAGGTCTGCTAATACTAAATCAAAACCTGGTGGCGTAGATTTAACAGCCGTTCTCTGAGGAGTAGTGTAATTACGCAACCTATGTCTTTCAGTAGGCTGCATAAGATACCCATCATTACGTCTCTCTTGCCAACCCATAGCATTACGAAGAGCAACAGCTTGCTCTTTTTCTTCAGCAGTTAAAGGAGGCTCAAACATGGTACGTAACTCAGGTAATTCATACGCAGTTATTCTTTCAATAATAAAGTCAAAAGCATCTTGAGCAACAACATAAAGCTGTTTATCAACTTCCATAACAGAGGGTGGAATAGCTTGACCACTTATTACATTTACAGGAATAGTAGCATTTTTTCTAACATTAGACAAAGAAGTTAATTGTACATCAAACATGACAACACCTGAAACAAGTCGGGTATCATCATTTTTTGCCTTTTTAGCATCTCTAACATTCAAAAAACTAACTTTAGGGTTTATAGGAAGATTAAATTGACAAAGAGTATCATGCAATACTCTAGAAGCCTCATACACCATTTCCCGTTTAGAAAAAGTATCATCTCTGTAATTAGAATCATAATTTGACATAAAAATATCTTTCAAATCATCTGATGTAAGAGACTCTTTATACAATTTTAACTCTTGAGATCTTTTCTCTATATAGTTTTTAAAAGAATCTAAAGTCTTATATCCTTGAAGCAAAGGATGCTCTTCCACAACTCTGTCTTTAATATGGTCTTCAAAAGTTTTCGGTTTCATTTATCTAAAACTTTCTCTTCTTAAAGACCCTAGCTTCGTATGAAGCTAGGGTCTTATTTATTATAACACGTCAACCAAAGAAGAAACTAAATGAAGAATATTAGGCGTACCTTCATAAGGTTGTTCTCGGTCTTCAAATTGATTTTCCTGAAATTCAGCTATTCGTTTCTTCTCTTGTTCTACTTCAATAACATCTTGCTCTGAAACTGGATAAATAACTAAACGATCATTTAATTGAACATTATTATTTTTACAAAATCCTGCTTTAACTTCTATAACCCCAGTACAATAATCCCAAGTCCATTTATCTAAACCACCAACTTTGGTATTAGGAACTATTTTACAAACATGATCATCTTGAATAAACATTATATCTAACGAAAAAGGAACAGATGCCTGATGCATAGTTACTTTTTCATAAGGAACGTAAGGAAAAAACATTCCTTCATTATCCTCTAAATATGTTGCGCCTTGAAGACCTTTTATTTTCTTCTTATGAGTATCAGCAATATCACATCTTAACTTAATTGGTTTATCTAACCATGCAGCATTAACTCTTATAACAGGGGAAACGTTTAGTCTTTTCAAAAAAACAGGTTTAGCTTTTTTATTATCTATTAATTTCTCCATGTGATTATCATAAAGATATATGTACTTACCATCAGAAAGACCAAAATCTTCTACATATGAATCAGAATTAAAAGGCTTAACTAATTTCATCTAGTTTTTCCTTTTTATTAATTTTAAGTTTCTTTAATGATTTTTTAGTTTTCTTCTTAGTTTTCTTTTTAATGGTTAGTTTAGGTTTTTCCTTTTTAATAGGCTCTACAACTTCATCCAATAATACTTCTACCGTCTTTTCTTTTTCAAGTTTATCACAACCATCTATAAAAGCATCTAATGATTCTATAGAATGTACAGGTACCATTAGCGGGGGGCTTATTTTTGGTTCTTCATCAAACGTAATTTCATCATCAGGAATATTACATATATGAGTTTCTTGAATAATTACTAAATTTCCATTATTATAATTATATAAAAATTCAACACTAGTTTTAATATCTTCAATAGTTAACCCAGTTGCATCAACAAGATCTAAAGACTGTGAACGTTTCACGTTCACAGTCTTTACCCCTTGCCTAACTACTCTTCGTTTATGATGTGAAGCTAACCCTCCCAAATCTGAGCTAAAAACACGAGGTCTTAAAGCCAAAGACACATTAGTAGACGTTCGATTAAATACTATTAAACTCTCCTTCATACCATTCCCACCTTTACTTAAATAATGAATTAAACCCCTTATCACGAGTTAAACCAAACAATGATCTAGCTTCATTAATAGGCATTCCAACTTCAGTCAACAAACGTTGTACTAATATCTGAGATTTAAGAGCTGGAACTTGATCAGCAGTTGTAGCTTTTACTTCTTGCTCCATTACTTGATTATAAATTTTTAAAGCTTCAGACTCAGGAGAATATTCATTATCACTATTAGGATCTACAAACTGAGTATTAGCTTGACCCTCATCCTGAACAGGTTGAGACGGCGCAGGTTCTTGCATCGCAGGTTGAGCCTGTTGAGCATTTTTAGAAGCTATTGGAGCTTTAGGGTCAGCTGGTACCGGTGCCGGTCCTGGTTGAGGAGCATCAGGTCCAGGCTTTGCTCCATCCTCCGTAGGAGGACCTGCTGGAGGAGCTGGTTTAGGAGTTTTATCCATAGGAGCAGGTCCAGTCTCTTTAACTCCAGAACCTGGTTTTTTAAGTTTAATTTGAACAATTTTTTGTTTATCTTCCGGTGACATATTTGCTAAGTCTTCATCTGTCCATCCTAAATTTTTTAAATCTTGATCTGGACCAGCAGGTTTAGCTTGCTGATTAGGAGGGCTTTCTTGTGGAGCTACAGGATCTGTAGGATTTGTAGGTGCAGCCTCAGGCATAGGAGTAGACTCACTAGGTGATAGTTGAGGAGACGGAGCATTCATCATCTGAGCTTCTTTAAGGTCCGAACCTTTATTTTCAGGCTTAGGAGTCTCCTTTACTTTTGGTTTCCAATTATCTTTACGATTTTTATTAGACACATCCTCACGAGTCATTTTATCACCATAATCTTTAAAATAATCAGACCAATAAGTTTTAGCAGAGTCATCAGCTGCTTGAACACCCATAGACATGTCTGGCGACTCACCGAGGTCTTGAGCATTCATAACCATATCCTCTCCAGGCTCGGTGGGCTTACCATACGAAGACCAATCATAAGAGTCTTCAGTCCCTAAAGACCTAACTAAATGGTACATCTCTTCAGCAGACTCAGCCTCAATATCACGTTGATATTGACCATTTTCACCCCAATTTTCTTTAATTTTAGTACTTACCGAAGAAAGACCTGGTTGAGGCATATCATTAAGATATTGCTCTACTTGATCCAGCATTGACCTAGCCGTATCAAAATCACCTCCACTAATAGAATAATTAATACCATCAAAAACAGCAGTTAGACCATCAACCTGCTCTTTAGACCCCATAAAAGGAGATGCTTCCATAAATTTATTATAAAGAAGGTCATACTTATCTTCTAATTCAACAATACGAGTATCTTCTTCTTTAAATTCTTCAGGATTTAAGGGATTAGATCCATCAGAAAGCATATCATCTTCAAATAAGGACGAAGGGTCTAATTGAGCATCTTTATCCATTTTTGAAAACTTTTCAATACTTTTAGGATTTGCAAGTACTTTACATGCTGTTTTAATATCTGTATTAGCTTTTACTAATGCATAAGCAAGAGTAGAAATGCTATTCTTTTTACCTTTTTCTTTATTATACTGAGACCACGCAAGTGCCCAAGGATTGTCAACTTCAGGATTATTTTTCAATTTTTGAATCATATCTTCCTTACCTGGAGGAGCTACAGCTTCGCTTCTTTGTCGCTGTTTCTTCTTTTTAGGATAAGTTATAGATCCACCCGGAGGGAGGGCAACTCCTTCACCCATACCAACTCCACCACATCCAGCACCCTCTGCACTTTTATCTTCATACAGTCTAGCAGTTTTTGTAGGATCTTCTTCATAATCGACCAAAAACATAGAATGATCTGGCTCAAACCTTGCATCCTTAGAATCTTCCATTTGTTCAGACTCTTCATCAAGTATACCTAATTCCCTTAAAGCCTGATTAGCAGCCCATTTTTCAGGGTTTGCTATATCTCGTAAAATACGTTCTGAAGGACAAGATTCTACCAATTCTTGATAAGATAACCCTCTTTTCGGTTCAACAAAGGTATCTACTATATAATTTGCATGAAATTCTCTTAAAGCCGAAGGGTTTTCTCCAATGTTTTGAATCTGATGAGGTTCAGTATTAAGTTTAGGCTCATACTCACTATCGTCAGCACTATCCTCTTCAGGAATATAAAAGTCTTTATTACTTTGAGACATTCCATCAGACTGACCCCATTTAGTAGGATTCTTAGTAGTATCACTACCTAAATCAGGATCAGATACACCATTATCTTTAGCCTTCTCATCTGGTCTTTTATCAACAGCCGGGTCAGTCCATGGAGAGTCCCCAGAAGTATCCATACCTATACTTTCATCAGAACTTTGTCCTTGCATAGGAGCCTGCTGATTAATCTTAGGATCTTTCCAAGGAGAATCACCTGAAGTATCTTCGCCAATAGGACCAGAATCTGAAGGAGTCTTATCATATGTTACAGGCTTAGGCATCTTATCTGGAATTCCAGCCCATTTACAAAAATCAGCAGCAGCCTTATCAAAGTAATAAAAAGGAGCAGCTCTACCATCCCCATTAGGAGCCCACATTTCAAGCTCGTCATTATCGTTTATACGAGCAGACCACTTGCCTATTCTAACAGTTTCTAGATTAAGTAAGGCTTGTTTAACTTCATTAATGGATTTATAAGTTTTCATACTTCTCCTCTTTATCTTTTAAGCATCTCAAGAGCATATTGTTTAGCTTTATCGACTTCAGAAGAGTCTTCTTCTTGAGACTCAAGACCAGGATCAACACTAGGATCAGGAATAGGAGCATTAGTCATTTCTTGATATTGTTCAAACTCATTAACTAACAAATTAGGATCACCGTAAGGACCCTCTTGTTCCCACAACTGCTTAGACTGATCGTCTAGCTGCCGTGGATCTAATTGAGATTGTTTCTCAATCTCACCATTAACTAAAGCAAGAATAAAATTTCTTGCTTTTTTTTGGTATGGATTATTACCAGACAACCCAGCTTTAATTATATAATATTCATAATCGTCCTGGCTTCTAATACAAGAAGCTATACTAGTAAGTTTACCTACAGGAAGAGTTGAATATCCACATTTCTCTGCATCATCAATTATGCTAGAAGCTTTAGATCTAGGATAGCTTTTAGAATAATGATCCTTAAGTTTAATAACATCATATACTGTCAGATTAGCAGTCCTATTACATTCCCACTTTTTCTCTAAATGCATAGACAGCCTCCTAATACCCATATCTCTAGGATATTTTTTAGAAGCTTTTTTAACAACTTGATAAGCATCAAAAACAGAAATTATAGGAAAATTACCATCTACATTATCTATTTCGGATTCAATGCTTTTTGAAATCTTTAATTTCAACAAATCAGAATTACGTTCATTCGTAGAACGTTTCTGATAGTAGTCCAGTTGCTTCTGCTCATCACTCACCCTTTGGTTAGACATAGCTGACTCATACGCCTTAGCTAATTTATCAAAATTAATAGACGCACGTTGTCCAGTTAACCCTTCCAAATGATCATAAATATTTTTAGCCATCGCTTTCTCCTAACAAGGAAATTTTTCAATAATTTACAAATATATTAACACGAAGACGTTTGTTTTCATTAAACCTTATATAGAAAAGTCATACTTTATTTATTAAATCTATTAATAAGTATACTTTTAAACATACTACACACTCAACTTTTAAAGGTAAAGTTCCATGGATATTACTTAAAGGTGCCTTACAACACGGTGATAAAAACTCACCACAGTCTTCATCAACATCATCGCAATCACTATTTTTAATTTTATTAGATTTAGCTATTAAATCTAATAAATCATTTAAATTATCAATTAAATCATCTTGACCTTTTAATAATTCTTCTGGAATTAATTCTTTTAATTTATTATCTATCATATTTATAATATACACACACAAACAAGAAAACCCACTTTAAAAAGTGGGTTTTCTTGTACAATAAAAAAATAAAACTTATCTAGTACCAGGCCAAATATCATCCCAAAGCTTAGTCTGTTCTTCAGTTAAACCTAAATCATCACCCAAAAACTTATTTACAAAATCAGAATCATCTTCTTCTACCATTTTATTTAATTCTTGTTCAGACGGTCCTTGTTCAATTATATTTTCTAACCTATAATCTAATTCTTCTATCAATTCATCCATAGAAATATTAGGATTATCTTCTAAAATACCTAAAATCATATCTTCAAGAATAGGACCTAGTTGTTCTGAAAATTCTGGAGGAAGATTACCTATAATAGATTGAACCATATTCAATACATTAGATTCAGATATTTTAGTAATAGACTCATCTGTAAGTTCTAAATTCATTATACCTCTTCAGGAAACATTTCAGCCATTGTTTCTCTAATTGCTTTATCTGCAGTCATAGGATCTAACTTAGAAACAATAGATTTAATAGCTTCTTCTAATTGCTGCTGATCACCTATAGATGCAATTAATATTTGTAGAGTTGCATCAGCAGTTGACGCAAAGTCCATATTATCTTGAGCACGTTTTATTTTGAGTTTTGGTTGACTTTTTTTAATTCTATCAACTTCAGCAGCTATAATTTGCATACTTTCGTCATTAAATACTTTCATTTCTAATCTTCCTTTTTAGTTTTAGAAGGACTAAGCTTCTTAGGCAAAAACTCAGTAAGAGCTTTACCATAGCCACCTTCAGTAAAATAATTCTGCCAATATTCAGCAGCAGCAGCATCCACACCACATTTAGTAAGCCACTCAAACGCTACATCAGCTTTTACACGCTTTTTAACATCTTTAACAAGCTGCTCTCCATACTCACCGTAATAAGACTCCCAATAATCTTTTGCAGACTCGTCTACAGCAAGTTTACACAGTCCTTTCTTAGCTTCTAAATATACTGAAGCTACCCTTCTAGCAGGATCACCATATTCTTCTACTACATCACTAATCTTATTTGCTTTTACTTTTTCAACAATATCATACATAGCTTTTTTACCAATTATTTCGGCATCCTCAAGTATGTCAGCAGCAGCAATAAAAGGCAAATTAAAAAACTTAGAAGCTTGACGGGTTTTCATACCATGAGCAATATAAGATCTAGTTTCCTCCATAACATCTTTACCATATTCTTTATTTAGCTCATTCCAAGTTTTAACTGAAGGACCAAACTCCTTAGATTCTTTTAACTCATTAGCTACTACTGACATCCTATCTTTTACAGTCTTAGGCATCTTAGAAGCTTTTATACTTCCCACTTCGTCTAACAAGCTAGCACCAAATAAACCCCAAGAACTAGCTGAAACTTGTCTAGCAAACTCATACTCATCTAAGTCTTCGCGCTCAGCATTAGTTCTATTTACAATAACCTTACCCAATTCATCTGTTTGAGCATTCCACATATGATGTGCATCTTTTTTCATAATTACTCCCTTTTACAGGTATTTACTAATATCATTAAATTCAGAATAATCAGGTTGAGAAACCTCTTCACCTTGTTCAGATTCTCGTTGATCAACCCAAGACTGCAATAACTTCGTTATTGCAGTTAATTTCCAATCCATTGTATGTACAGATACCTCTTCTAAGTGTCTAAGAGCTACATAAACCATCTCTCTAAACATTGAATTATCCATAGGATTAGTAGTAGCACGTTTTCTACTAAAATCAAATCCTGAATGTTTTGCAACCATTCGTAAAAATTTTGAATATACAGTTTTCATGTTTTTATTATACTGTACTTATAGTAGGGATTATAAAATTAACGGTCAAAAAAATTAATAGGCTTAGGAAAGCATTCACATTTAACCATAAACTTCTTAGATTTAAAGTGTTTAGGATAAATATTAAAAAAATGTATAGGTTTAGGTGCTAACGAAAATAAAGTATCATTAATTTTAATAATTTTAGGATAACCTCTTAATATACCACTTACTTTATCAGGTGGACAATTTGTCATTACATGATCAGGCTCTAAAGAATTAATACAAGCACAATACCTTTTTGATCTTATTTTTTTAAGAATGTAATCATTTCTACTATAAGAACTTCTTTTTATATTTAATAAATAACAATTATCTGATTTACAAATATACTGTCTTCTAAATTCTTGAAAAGATAATTTAAAATACTTTTCAATCCAATTATACATAGTTACAACAGAAACACCAACATATGCAGCCATACCATTAGCAGTCTTAAAAATCTTAGAATCTAATATTATGTCTTTAATAGGCTTTTCATGCTCAATTTGAGTTTTTAACACTGGAAGTGAATGCTGCTTTCTACATTCTGGACAAAAAATAAAATCTTTGTCTAAATACTGATCATCCTTTTCTATTATAGTATTATTACAAAACGTTGTGGAACACTTTAGAAATTTTATGTAAGACAATTTTTAAACTCCTCAGCATAATATATTATTATAATATACTCAGAAGAGTTTAAAAATATACATAAAGGTATGGTTACCGCACCATACTACCTGAAAATCCGTTTGAGCTACCTTTCTAATTTATGAAAGGGAGGCCGGTCATTTCCTCATCTCCCGACTACAATTCCGAGGCTCTTTTTAATAAAGTTGCAACCTTATCAACCCTGGATTCCACTACCCAGCCCCTGCATGGGCTCTTTACGCATTAAGCAGTTTAGCTTTATTTACAGGATTAACTTGCTTAGGTCATCCTAGAGCCGACAACAGGATTCGAACCTGCAACATGCGGATTACAAATCCGCTACTCTACCAACTGAGTTATGTCGGCTAATATTTATTTATTAAATACAACTCATTTTTAAATCTTTTGGTAGATTGTTAATTAATTCATTTAAGGTATTACAATGGTCTCTTACTAGAGCCTTTATATTGTTATAGTCATCTTGATCTTCCCAAACACCATTTAAATGTGATAATACCCATAACTTATAAGATTGCAATACTTTAACCGGATCGTCATGTAATAGACACATATTAGTAATATATGTAGGAGTCTGCCATAATTCTGCATGACTGCACTTTAAATTCATACTCATTTTATTCACCATTAATTGCTTTTATAATTTCGTCATATTCTGGAATCCATTTATTAGGAATTCTTTTCAATTTTAGTAATACAGTCTCAGTTGTAAACCCAGAAGCATCACGGGTATGAACCCAAAATTTAAACTTTCTTTCTCTCTTACCTGTAGCATAATTTTTGTGACCTGGGCATCTTATTCTACACCTAGTTCCATCAAAGTACCAATTTTGTGATTTGTTCCCACGTTTAGGTCCAAAGTACTTTGTATTATGTATATTAATTGGAAAATGTTCCTTAATATAATTACCAACAGTATGAACATACCCTTTAATAACAAAACTTCCTTTTGGTGAATGAAGAAATACATGTACATAGGGCATATTACCTCTATAATATGGATCAGAATCTTTTTTATTGTTATGGTTTGTTAAGTCAATTTCTTTAAATTTTGGTTTCATTTTAAAAACTCCAATCTGGTGTACTTACGATTTAAATTTTACACACTAAATATGTCAGGAGATATAGATATTAGTGTACTTAAGGAATCAAAATTACACATTTTGTATATCTATATTTTTAAAAAGAGAATAGTAGGCTTTACTACGCAATATTGATCAGGCTTTCATTCTTTATGATGGTAACCTATACCCTTTGGTAGCACAAAGAGGAAGGTGATGTGTGCTCTCCCACAATATTGAACCCCTGCTACAAGGTTTCTTCAACGTATCCCACCGTTAGGACTTAGAAATACATCTAAGTCTAGCCGATTCCCTTAGTACCAGGAGCGGGGCTCGAACCCGCACGCCCATAAAGGACACGAGATTTTAAGTCTCGTGCGTCTACCGAATTCCGCCATCCTGGCAAAATTGTCAAAGATCCTAAATCTCACAATAAACTTAACACACCTTTTTAAGAAAGTCAACACTTTTTTCTTAAAATTAAATCTTTCACCAAAAATATTCTCACCAAAAGCCTTTTTTAGCTTTTCCCGTTGTAGTCTTACCGTCTTCAAAAACAGTATAAGCGTCCCTTTTATCTATCCAATTTTTAGACTTCCATACAGTTTCATATTCAATTTCCTTAGAGTTATCTTTGTCATTCTCTACGAAAATAAAAATATGTTTATATTTATTAGTCATCACACTCTTCTACATTAACTTCATGTATTTCAGGATCATTAATTTCCCTACTACATTGATGACACAGACTGATATGCAATTCTAAATATGAGCCTACACCTTCTGCTTTTTCTTTTGCTTCTTCCTCCGTTTCAGCCTCTACCTGCCCAAGATATTTCGTTCCAGTAACTATTCCGTATACGTTAAATTTCTTCATTTTATATTATTTCTTAGGCTTAGGCTTACAGGGTCCCTTGCCTCTACCAGTTCCTGGCCCTGTTCCATTAGGTCCTGTTCCATCTCTTCCCGGCATTTTAAACCTCCTTATAAAT
>JGI10211J14876_10000242_pt1 | contig 22738 bp, 15 predicted proteins | sample Etolagsediment_FD_14876 | JGI IMG/M metagenome (IMG submission 14876)
ATTGGGTCCCGGAATTATGGGTTGTCGTACAATGTGGAGATAGAAAAGCATCGTTAAAATATTACGAAAGTGTTAGAAAACTATTTGTTGAATCAATGCAGGTAAAAACCGCAAGAACGATGTTGGCACAAGATGAAAAAGTAGATGGAGAAAAAGCAATGCTGCGAGATGTGGTGGCGGACAGAAAGGAAAATTTGACTTGGAAAAACGCTTTTGGATTAAGTAACGATATGACTGAACTCGGATATGTTGTAGCAGAATCTCGGAAAAATGCTGTGCTTCAGTTTTTGAATGCATTGAATTTTGAAGTCGCCGATGCACATTTAGAGTGCGTCAAAATGCAAGTCGATACACAAAGTAATTTCGTTTCACACTTGACAACACAAGGAACATGGGCATATTTCTCCAGTTGTACACGTGTGTTTCCAGGACGCACGCGTGCTGTAATTCGCCATTCGCAGCCTATGAAAGGGGTTGAAATCATTCTAGGAAATGGAGTTTCAGACGAATACCCGCTAGGACGACCATGGACGGACACTAATGAACATTCATTTGGCGCCTTTCCTGTATCTACAGGCAGAACAAAACAATCCCTTCGATTGGGAGAAACGGAGGCTCTCCCAGAACCAATAGAAAGAAAAATAGGTAATTCGTTCTTTACTCTTTCCGAGGAAGCGCATGAAGAAGTCAACCCACGAATACGTTCCGATAATTATAGACCGGTTGATATGGAATGGAAACGGATAGAATCAATCCTTGGACGCCCCACCCTGGGATCAACCATTCAATTGAAACCACATCTTGTTATGTGCGCTCCCGTGGCTAAAAAGGCCACTGGTGTGCTCTCTGGAATGCTTTAAACGTTATCCCCCAACAATTTCATTTGAGAAAAGGGTAAAGGGGAAAGGGGAAAGGGGAAAAACATGTTATTCGTAGAGGTTTGAGAAATACTCTTCATTTCACCAAATGATAAATGTCGCCAAACGAAGCTTTCGTTGGCGAAATGACTTTGCCTCGAGTCTGCTTTTCTTCGCTCCTCCCAGGCCTTTTAGCTTCTATCTTTGATCCAGCGATTTCAACCTCATTGAAATTATCATTAACATAATCATCGGAACCATCATTACCGTCATTATAACCGAGTTGGTCTCTCAGATTATCAATCGTTTTATACAAGCTATCATAAATTGTTTTCTCTTTAGCCTCTTTCCCTTTTGAACTTTCCGAGGTTGGTGGTTTCAAAGTTTTTAGGTCGAATCCTGTTATAGATTGAAGCAATGCTGACCAACCAGCACTGCCGGCTTGGTCTTTCGTTTTTTTAACAACCTCAGATGGCGCATTAAACACCGGAACCTCGTTTAAACTCATCTCATCAACCGTATTCTCTATTTGTGCGCTAAGATCATCCAAGGCTTGTTGTGCCTCTGCCAATTCCCCTAGTGTCTCAGCTTTACCCTTTTCGCACATCCTCAACTTCTCCTTCAACGCTTCAACGTCGCCACTTATAGCTTCTTTCATTTCGCTACATTTTTCTAGGTTGGCTCTGAGTGTAGCTTCAAGTTGTTTGGCTTTTTCAGCTTGTTCTTCAAGTGATTTCTTGTAAACACCCTCTCTTGCCTCTATTTCATCGTCCTTCATTTTGATGACGGCTTTGCATACTTGTTTCACATCAATATCCTCTTCTTTTTTCAAAGATGTAGAAAAAAGTGTATCGTTCGAAGTTAACGTTTTGAACCAATCGGGACCTTTTCGATCGTTGTTTTTTATCTTATACTTGCAATCGGATGCGGTGATAAGTACTTGTGCAAATATGGCGTTCTCGTCCATGTCTTCATCTGAGTTTGGACATAGATGCTCTTTCAATGAAACCACAAGATAATTCGTAGCAAAAAGTTCCAAAATACGACGTGGTACCTTCATCATAGTTTTTCTATCCGATAAATATAGATGGAAACCTAACGCAAGAGGTACAACATCATCAATCGTCTCGTCCAAGATTATGTCATCGTATTTCTTTGTCTTCACCAAGCTTTTAACCGTTTCGTACAACTTATTTGATTCTTCTTTAAAATAACACATTGCGGCTTGTATGTTGTCACTTTCAACATAAGTGAAATCACGTTTTCCACTCTTGTGATGTCGGTATTTGTCGTGTAACGTTTGAGCCTTTTGTGCATATTTTTTCAACCAATTTACCGGACCAGCTATACTAAATGGTTCTTGCTCCATTTTTTTCTACATGTAATTTCTGCACACTATTAAACAGAAAACACATTGATAGGTCTTATAGAAAAGTATATTTGAATTTCATTTCTCTCTGCTCATGGATGAAAATGACAACGACAAAAGACCTAGTGAAATGGTTCAATTCATTTACGAAATCTCAACGTTTCATCCTCATAAACTCGTTGAAGTATTTGTACAGAATACCTTTGGAAATCCAAACGCGGCTTTCGTATTAGCGCAAAACCTTCTAACAAATATGAATTTCGCCTGTGGTGATGCGCCTGCAAGACGACAGATTGTTTATGGAACCATCGAACTCGTTTTTAAATCACGTTTTGATTTATCCGTGCGGTTTTTCAGGGCAAACTCCCGATACCGCTCCGCTGTCTCTCTATTTGGATTATCAAGACTTGAATTTGTCATGATATCTACATTCATTCTACCAACCCAAGCTAAATGCGTCCTGGCTTATTTTTTGAAAGGCGGGCATTTTACCGGAACCTTTGACGCAACGCACGATTTGTTTGAAGCTAGATGGTTTAGATTGAATGATTATTTACGTGTGTATGCTTCTAAAACCGGTGCATGTAGATTATTTTGTTTGTCGATTTTGCAAGCAATTGTTTACGAAATTCTATTACTATGCGAGGATTCGGAAAAATTCCTTGAAACAATAGAAAATTTCATCCGAATTTTATTCAAACGATACAGCGCGCTTAAAAATATCCTAGAATCCGTTTTGATCGATACTAGAAAATATTATGAATCTCAGAAATCCAGAAATTCCAGAAAAGATGGAGAAAAGGGTAACGATTGGTCGGTCATCAAACAAATCTTCTTTGAGAGTAGACAAAAGCCTTTACTTTGGAAATAAAAATCTAACCCTAACAATAACCCTAAACCAATTTGGGGTAAATCGAGCAATTCATATGATAAAAATCGGCGACACCGGTTCATTTTTCCGTGTTGTTTTAACCATTTTACCCGCATCATTCCTTTTTCTTTGTCGAAGAATAGAAAACAAAGAACTGCATATTAGCTTACTCATTTTTACAGTTTGGGGTGTAAATGGAATTTGAAAACGTCCAAATGGTATACGTTTTCCAATAAAGTGCCCGCCAGACTTTCCCAAATTGGCCAAATCGGTCCAATCGTATTTAGGATAATCTTCTCTTATTTCCCCCCTCATGACTATCCATTCTTCGCCCGCAATAAAATTCTTTCTTGATCTTTCGGAGATAAACGTTAACTCCTTTATGATTTTTGCAGCTGAAGGAATTTTTACTCGGTCCCAGCTTGACATCTTCCGCAACACATTGTAAATTGAATCGCCAATTGTAGTTTCGGGGAATAACTCTTTAAAATCTTCAGTTTCGGGGAATAACCTTTCAAACGATTCTTCATAAGCCGTTCTTATATCAAATGCTTTAGATATCGCCTCGACCGCATTGCTAAGTTTAACACCCTCATATGGACCGAATAGTAATGTTTTTTCGATAATGTATTCTGTCAGTTGTTCGTCCAATATTTGCTCATTTTCAACCTCGGCTCGCAAATTGTTTAAAAAAACTGGTGCTGTATTTCCATCTTCGAAACTTTTTTCGCGTAAAATGGTTGAATAATCACCATTGTTTGAAACTGATAAAACCAACGTAGTAAAGGCATATGCAAAACCGTGTAACATTTCTTTGGTACTGGGAGGTATTATACGTTCTACTTCTTCCTCCGTTTCAAACACGGTTGGTTCCTCAAATCTCGGTTTGGTGGACAATTTCAATATGTTTGTGTACATATTCCAAGCCGAATAAGGGTCTTCCTCGATAGGATTCATCAGAAAGGTGAGGATGTATTTATCATCATCATCGAGATTTTTAAATACGTCAATGTTTCTTGCTTTCCCCTTTCCTATTTCGTCGCCAACCGGGTAATTTAGTTTGAAGCTTAAATCGTCTCCTTTTTTTGCTTTAACAAACCCGATGTGAGAAGGATTAAGTCCGTTTGACCCAAATCCTTTCAATTCCAAAAGTCGGATTGCAAGTAAGCCTTGTAATAGAATTGATTTGAGTATTTTTCCAACTCGAAGCGCTCCAAAGTCTCCTTCCCGTATAACAATGTAAGTTAAATTGGCTTTCAATTCTTCAAACGTGATCACCGGCTCGGTCGCGATCATATAAGGTTGCTCATAAAGATTGGATGTATACCAAATGCTCGGAAAAGTGTGATCGAGTGTCGTCCAAAACAACATTTCGGGCTTTGGGAAAAATGGACAAACATCACTCAGTAAATGATATAAAATCAACCCAGTCCCATATTCAAATAAAGTAGTCGTATGATTTTCTGATTTAGAAACGGAAAAAGATCTGTCAATCATTCTTTCTTCTGAAAATTCAACAAATCTAATTTGTGTCCGGTTATTCGTCCAATTATCTTCAAGAGGACATATAATCACGTTTTGTTTATACAAATTGTTTTTTTCTGGCACCTTGTTAAACGGGTCGGAAGAATATATGAAATATTCCAATGTAATTGTAGGGAAATCTTTTTGGTATCGGCATACTTTTGCATCGGTATTCGGTTCACGGGTTTCTGAAATAACTCTTTGTATATCAGTGGACCCCATATTGTAAGATCCTATTACTTGTTCTAATTGATGAGATGATAGGAATGTAGGTGTCGCCGGTTTTCTCGGCTTTTTTGATGTTCTGCTAGATTCGTCCTGTGCACCCGTCCCTGAATCCGGATCCCTGTCACGTTTTGAACCTTCTTCCTCAAAAAATTCAAAAAAATAGTCAAGTGGTTGAGAACCTAAGTCTGGTGTTCTGCTAGATTCGTCCTGTGCACCCGTCCCTGAATCCGGATCCCTGTCACGTTTTGAACCTTCTTCCTCAAAAGATTCAAGTGGTTGAGAACCTAAGTCTGGTAGTTCTAGGCTGTTATCATTGAATTCATCGAAATACATTATTATTTAGGAAAAGTGTAACTTTTGTTTGAGGAAAAGCTTTCCCAGATAAAACGTTTCGAAATGCTAGGTTGGTCCAATACCAAATAGGTATTTGAAAAATGAGATCAATTTGGTGGTATATAAAGTAATAACGTTTTAATTATTTCTTTTTTTTTAAAAAATATAATATCGTTTTATTTATATAAATAAAACTGCAAGAGAATCCGACAGAGATTTGGTTTTTTGGGAGGAAGAAGGCGGGGTGTATTTTTCTTTTTCCTCTTTTCTTTCTGAGAAGTTTTCTTTGTATTTTTTTCCAATAACACCGGGGGAAACTCCACCATATTCCCGGTAGAAAAAGACAAAACGTTTGTACTCGTCCGGTAGAAAGACATAGCGTAACATTATCTCGAGGTTTTTGTAAAATAATGATCTCGATTGATTCAATTTTACATATTTCTCTAATTCCGTTTCGGAATGTTTACCCTCTATTTTTGGCTGGTCTTCTATTAGGGACCAGGGAATTATATCGATGAATATTTTTTGTCCACGGGATTCGCCCAGAGATTTATACAGTACTTGTTGTAAGACGAGTGTTTCGCTTTGGAACAAGTCAAATTCAATGACTTCTGCTGCTACGGATAGGTCGTCTGGAATTCGATCATTTAACTTTCGGCGATAAATAATAGGCGTTGAAAATTGACGGGTATATTTTTCAATGCGTACTCCGGGATCATAGAATGCAGGGCGGAGTCTGGATGTTAAAATATATTCAATCTTTTCTTTTTTTAAAGTCGGTGCACCACACATCCATGATTGTAGTCGTAGCGTTAGAAGATAGCGTTTTCGTACAAATTCTTTATCTTTTGTCCCATAATTCAATTCATCAATTGCATCGATTCCAGTTGGAGGAAGAATACGAAAATATTCGTAGTAAATACCGTTATCAAATAAATCATATCTAGGACTCCAACTGGATACTATTCCGTTTATAATATCGTAGTATTGATGTAATTTTCCATTATCATCGAACGGGGTATCAAGAGAGGATCCTAGCAGTATGGGATTCGGAAACTTGCGTTGCCCTCGTTTTTGCAATGTATAAACACAGAACGAGACTTGATTTTTCATTTTCTCAGTATAGTCGTTTCGATTGACTATATTGATATTCCGCTCGTGTTGGTTCAAACGAAAAACAACGGCGAAAAACAAACCAGACTGGAATGTTGACATGCATGCCAAAGAGAGATCGAGTATCAAGTTTGTTCGGAAAGCCCTGAGTATGTTTTGAGCGACACCCTCTTTGATTTTATATAGTAAAGGGTTTTCGATGATGTTTAAAATGGTAGAATACGAAAGAAATAACGTCCGTATATGATCCGCCCATTCTTTACCATCGCTTTCATCTAAAGCTCGGGCAGATATGTCTTCTAGTTGTAAATCGGGTTCACGAATCGACGAAATAGTGCTCGTTTTGGGTTTGGGGAAATCTTTGTAAAGAAAGCCTGCTCGTCTACGCGGGTCCGGGATATTGTTGAGTTTGAATTTTGCAAGTTGTTGAAAAAATTCGTCATAGATACGGATCAAAGCTGGAGTTGTTATATGCATACACGCCCCAAAGCACAATCCTCCGTGAATCTCTGAAATATTTTTCATAGGCTCTGATTCGAAAGAAGGCCACCCATATGTTTCCCATAAATCCAAAAACACTGTATATTTCAATTGTTCTGTAGATTCCAGTTGTAAAGCTCCTTTCAAAACCAATGGAACGTAGGGTTGTTCGGCCATCATTTCATCAGACATTTCATTCCACTTATTAATCATTATATCATCAGGATGCATCGTAATAGTTGGTTTAAATGCTAATTTTTTGGTAAACAGATCAAAGCTGGGTCTGGTTTCTTCGTCATAATCTAATGTCGTAGCAGCTACATACCGAAATCCTTTCATAAACGATCGGGTGCATATTTCCTCAATGATAGTAGAAGCCCATCCCTTCTTTTTTTCGTACGCAGTTATCAATTGTATATCAATCATATCCATTCGATACCATGTTGTAAAGGCACATAGTACTTTAATTTCTCCCCCTTGACTGAGGACCGCAAAAACCGTTTGTGGAACCGAAACTATTAAATCTTCTGCAAAATCTCGCGTTAGCATGGGATGACCATATATTTGGCTATATGTTTCAATGTTGTCAACAAAATCAATGATTTGTAATACACTGGCAGCTTTAAAGTCGTATTCTCTTTCCATTGTCGGAAAAAAACCACGATCAAATGTTTTTATAAATTCTTCCGAAAAATCTGCTATTTCTTTGCATTTGTTTGCAAAGTTGCATTTTCTTACGTAAATAAATTCATTATCTCTAGGCCTTTTGATTGATTGATTAAACATTATGTGGGAAAGATCTTCAACCTATTTCCCCGTTCCCAAAAAAAGATATATTAATTAAGGCAATAGAGGGGGCGTATACATAAACACTATGATTTTATTTTGGATTTCTTTTTTCTCTTTTTTTTGTTCTCAAAAAAAATTAAAAATAAAAAGTAAATGGGGAAAAGGGAACGGAGAAAGCGAATATCATTTTATTATAAGCTAATATGATTTACTGCTTCAAGAATAGTTTGGACACAACGTAAATTTAAATCAGTGTTATATATCAATCGATTCACATGTATCATTTCGCTTATCGGCAAAGTCATTGGTGAGACGATGATGTAGCGAAACTTTTTCTTTTTTTCACTTTCATTTATCCAAGACGGAGGGTATAAACGATTCGTTTGTTTGGCTATTATTGAATTGCACATAAGTGCAAAAAACGAAGAGAATTTCAATGTTTTAAACATGAAAATTTCTTCCATGTTATCTAATGAAACTCCCAAATCGTAGGGTTTGGAAAAGACGAGTACGATAGAGTTGAATTTGTGATTAAACAAACTCAATAATTCAAGAATATCTTTTTTTCGGTAGGCACAGACATCGATTATGACGCAAGTACTCATGCCAATCCAAATGGTAGAATTACTGAAGTCTTAATCGGGGCAAGAAAGGCAAAACATTTATTTGTTTTTTTTTCACTGAATTAGGAGATATGAGAGAATTTCGATAGTCTTTCTTGCAGGAAATCACGGACATGATTATTTTCTTTTTCACCGATTTGTTTGATTCCAACTAATGCAGTCAGAAAGGCATCATATAGGTCATATTCGAAATTTCTTTTTACTTTGCGCGTTGATTTTCGCATATTTCGTTTTCTTTTGTATCGATTGTCGTGTTGTACGAATTCTTTTTGTAACTTTATGCGGTGACCTTTTATTCTTTCGATCATTAAGCGCTCGGTACGAGACAATAGGCGTTCACCGATGATAGCAAAAAGTTTTTTTTTCTTTGAATATCGTTTGCTTTTTAAAGAATTGGTTGTTCCTGTGTTATTCTCAAGCCATGTTGCGATATTTCGAGCTTCTCTTATACACGGACAACATTTCTCAATTACTTCTTTGTTAACGTTCTGTGGAGATATTACAATCACGCGTGCGCCGATAGATTGATAAACGTCTGCCAATGCATTCTCTATTGCTACATTTTTGTTATTCACATGTGCCTGTTTTTCGATGACTGCACATGTGATGTTTTTACATAACAACTCCGATTCTAAAATAGTTGTCTTTATCAATTCGGCGCAAACGGCAGCAGTCGGAATTGTTCGTTTTTTACCGGCCAAATCTATATGTATGAATGCCGAAACCTTGTTTTCATCGGTATTAAGTAGACAAATACCCAGATTTCTACTCGCAATATCGATTCCAACTACATATTTACTGTCTCTTTTATTTTCTTCTTTTCCTTTTTTCCTCTCACCCAAATTCCCGGAAGGTATTTCTGGATCATCCATTATCGTTTCCGTTGCGTTGTTTATCTGGATTGGAAGTCACCTCTTTGCTAATGCCTGACCTATGGCGATCCTGAATGCGTCGCCAGATGTAGCCATTTGTTACAACTGGCGACGTTCATTCATAACAGTGTTGCTGATGCTCGGATAAACGTGATTGATTTATTTGCGTGGTCAGACAAACATATTCATCTCATGGATTTTTTCCCTTTACATTTCCATTTGGCTCTTGATGCTTTGTTCCTTGGTGTGTCTCCGTATTTCTTTTTTATTCCATAAGAACGGGCACAATAAGAATCTCCTCGTTTTGTCCCAGGTGAAATTTTGTATCCCTTTGCACCGTGACTCACGGTGTGCTTTTTACCTTTTATCGTAACGGTGGATTTCCATTTCTTTCCTTTAGCTATTTTTCCCGATTTCGCCCGATTTCCTTTTGTTTTTGCTGGCATATTAAGCAATTCGGTTTGTTTACTTTTTCCTTCCCCTTTTCCCCTTTTCCCCTTTTCCCCTTTTCCCCTAAACGTTTATTTTTGTTTTCTTTTCGTCAATTAATATTTAAACATATATTATATGTACCAAACATAAAACTAAGTATTATTTTTTTTAAAATCCATTATCGTTTTCGTTGCATTGTTTTATTTTTCGGGCCAGGATTTTCGGGACATTTATTTTGTTCCCCCGAAAAAGAGGAAACTTATTTGTTTGAGAATAAAAAAAGTTTGACCAATGATAAATCTCAAACGGTCTCATTATATTAGTAGAAAAATCTTTCCCCCAAATCCTTTTTTCCTCTTTTGAGAAAGAAAAAAATGTCCCGAAAAAAATCTCCCGAAAAAAATTTGATTTTGATTTTTTCAGTAATTGTTTTATGCTCCGGGACGCAAGCTGCTGAACAAAAACGGTCTGGTTTTATGAGCCACTCAGGTCCTGATTCTAAAACCCACGGTGTTTACAAGGATTGTCTCGGTGTTGTCAATGGAACTGCGGTACGCGATGTGTGTGGTACTTGTAATGGAGATGGTAGTGCATGTGTAGGATGCGATGGCGTAGCATTCTCAGGCAAGGTTTTGGATTGTAACGGAGTTTGCGGCGGAAAATCCCGAGTCGATTGCAAGGGAGTCTGTGGTGGTTCTTCGCGGAGAGATTGTTTTGGTCGATGTGGGGGACTAGCACGACTTGATCGTTGTGGCGAATGTAATGGCAATAACAAGTGCGTAGGATGTGACGGCGTTGCTAATAGTGGAAAAAAGATTGATGAATGTGGTATTTGCGGCGGCGACAACTCTTCCTGCGCAGGATGCGATGGTATTCCTAATAGCGGACTCGTGAATGATGAATGTGGAATATGTAACGGAGATAATAGTTGTTTAGACTGTATGGGCGTTATACACGGTCATTCTAAAACAGACGCATGTGGTGTTTGTAATGGAGACAACTCGACGTGTGTCGGATGCGACGGCGTACCGTATTCATCAAAAACGATTGATAAGTGCAACATCTGTGGTGGAGACAATACTGAATGTTGTGGCGAAGAAGGTGCTTGTAGTAACCGTGGTATCTGCTCTTCGGCAATCAACGGATGTGTTTGTGACCTTGGATCAACGGGCAAATTCTGCAACATTGACCAAGACCTATGTCAACTCAATTCGTGTGTACATGGAACATGTAATCGCGACACAGGAGAATGTATTTGCGAATCTGGATATTTCGGTGATAACTGTGATTTGCCGACATGTGGAATGGGCATTTATAACAAACATATTGGAGCTTGTAGTTGTTTTTCTGGATATACAGGTTCGAATTGCGATGTATGTCTCGAAGGACCTTTGAATGTCGATGGATCGCCTAATGAAGATCAAAAATATGTTTGTATTCTGAAAACACAAGCCTTTGAAATTGATAGAGGAACGAAGCGACCTCTATTTGACAATCCTTTGCGATTCCGACTTGCAGTCGTTCAGAAAAACAAACTTAAACCTACACTCGCGAATCACGGTTCGCTTTCGCTTCTTGCAAACCGAAAAGCTATTCTACCAGGGAGTCGTTTCAATGGATACACGTACGGATGTGATTGTCAACATGCGACTCCAATATTGACCGAAGATGAAAAAAAAGCGGAAACAAAAGATATCAAAATTCCAATAACCAATTCAACACAGCTTAAATATATTGAACCTACCAACCGTTATTTCCGTTTCCGTGGCGCATTGGAAACAAATAAAATCAATACGAGAGCACCTGCCGATTTCGCCCAAACACAAGATGCATTACAACAGGTATGTATATATATAATGTTTTCTCTTGAGAAAAGAATCTTAACCCTTATGACCGACTAATGCTTTCCCTTCACACAGCTTCTCGATCTATTCAACCAACAAGTCAATGTTCAATCAGATGACGTCACAGACGTATTTGAAGCAGTAGATGCGGTGGAAAAGGAAAAAGATTTCCTTGAAAATTGGTACTTATACTTATCTACTGGACTATTTACCGCCCTCCTTGTATTAATGGGTCTGGGAATGGTCCTCATTTGTCTCGCTGCACGAACAAATTTGCTCGGGGCTGGTATACTAATTAACACCGACGAATTGTAAATAAATATTTCAGTAATGCTTAACAACCACGGACACCCATTTTTTGCCTGATACAAGTGGCGACGTTCATTCTATTGGATGTACCACTTAATATACCTTACTGCTGGTGAGTATGTATGGAGATGTATGTGTTTGCCAACAAGCACATAGATATCACATATATGTTATAGAGGTTTATGCGTTTGCCAACAAGCACATAGATATTACATATATGTTATAGAGGTTTATGTGTTTGCCAACAAGCACATAGATATCACATATATGTTATAGAGATGTATGTGTTTGCCAACAAGCACATAGATATCACAAATATGTTATAGAGATGTATGTGTTTGCCAACAAGCACATAGATATCACATATATGTTATAGAGATGTATGTGTTTGCCATACAGTATATTCACAGGCCATGTTGACGTCGTAAGGCTTGTGAAAGATGCTACATGCTCAATTTATTGATTGAAATTCGCACCCAACGGAATCAAGTGTCCATTGAGTTCTGAATTCGATTCGTCTGCAATAACAAACCACGAGAAAAATTTCTGTCCGAAACGCATCTCCTTGAACACCGGAAGAGATTGAATGATAAACACAATTTCCTTCGGAATATGAAAATCGCATCGAAGTTGTTCACAATAAAAGATCAATCCTCCCTCTTCACTGAATCTAATTGACATTTCGGCATAGAATGGATTTTTCAGTGAAAAAGTGTATGCGTCACCTTTGGACACTTCTCTAAAAGCATCTTTCATGTACGGAAATCTGAATGCCGCAGCAAATGGATTTCCTTCTATCAAACTCTTCTTATTTTTCATAAAAAGAGTATGTAATTCCCAATCCTCTTCTGCCTCGTGTGGTGCAATGAGACTTAGTTCTTCGGCATATGTCCTTGCCCGGTTTTGGTGTTTGTGATACAAATCCAGGACATGCTCATGCACATAGGGCGTAAAGTAGATACCTTTGGTCAATTCACCCAAGCTCGGTACTTCTCCATTATTGGCTTCTTCAAAGGTCGATCGGACAAGTTCCGAACCCGCGGATAAATTGACATGTGATTCCAATATATTTCGTTCCCCAAACGTTTGGGGAACGGCTTCGATTTGCACAACGACCGGGTTTGTTTTTGATCGCTTTGTTTTTCCGTTCTTTCCGTTCCCTAAACCGTTCTTTCCGTCGTGTAAATCAACGTCAACCGCGTCAGATTGATCACTGCCAACTCCAGATGTTTTCGCCTTGTCTTGTTTACCAGCGGCTTGTTTACGTTTACGACCTCTTGTCTCCTTATAAATTCCAAAGCGTTTGGCGAGTTCGTGGCCTTCATCAAAAGCAGTACAGAATCTATCATTCATCGTTTTCAATTGAGAAGTAAGATCGTTTTCGTCCATTTCCAATGATTCAGAAAGAGATTTAATCGAATCCGCCTCTCGATCGCGCATCAATGAATTGATTCTGGCATTAACCACACTCGAAGTCGCAAATAAAATCGGTATTTTTTCAATACCATTCTCCGAGAAAATGGATTTTGCGTATTTGTAGAAGGATTTAACCCTCCAATTAAGTTGCTGGACATGCCTCGAACAAGGTATCTTTCCAATATAGTCGGTTGCATTACGTTTTCCATTGGTTTCAAAGTCACGACGCGCCTTTTCTACCGATCGTTCAGATGTTTCCACAATACCGCTTATTGTAGATAAAACACCATCGTTACATAGGAGCGTTTCCATCACCTTAATGACTTTTGCAGGCATTAAGAGTAGACTTTCATCGTTGTTGTTTTTCGCCAATTTCGAATAATGATCTAAAAGAGCTTCGCAGTACGAAATGTTCTGTTTGCCGCGTTTGATCGAAAGAATTCGAAGATTGGATTCGGGTGTTTCGACATCCATAGTTTCAATTTCATCGTTTTCTTCGCTATTTTCGCTATCGCTACTTCCTCTTTCCCCACTTTCCCCACTTTCCTCATCGCTACCCGAAATAGTAATCGTCTGAACATGTTCTTCCGGAAGTTCGGTATCGACATCTGACGATGAAGGTTCTTCATTGAAGAAATTTTCAATGGATATGTCTTCATCCATGTCGTAATCATCACGTCCATCTTCGCTTTCACTGCTTTTTTCGCTGCCCGGATCGATGCTTTTTTCATGTTCGTCGTTCATTCGGTCTGTTTCATTTTTTTCTTTTTCCGTAATACTTGCATCCACAGAAAACACACGCATGGGACTTTTAGCGTGAGAAGAAGGAATGGCCTTCGATACACCAGAGGACCCATTCACGACAGGTGATGTTTGAACTTTAACCGGGTCCGATATTTCGGGTGTTTCGGGAGTTTTGGGAGTTTTGGGAGTTTTGGAAGTTTTGGAGGGTTGGGGGTTTTTGAGAGTCTTGAGGGACCGGGGAGAGTTGGGAGTTGGTTTTTTCCTCCTTTGAGGTATCAAACTCCGGGCAGTACGTGGTGTTTTTTTCTTGGTCCCGTTGTTGGAATAAATTTGGTCCAAAATGTTAGCCGAATTGTTGCTCGACGCTCGCCGCATGGTCGTGTAATGAATGACGACTTGTCGAAAGCGAATAAAATTTTTTTTCTTCTCGGGGAAAAAACGTTTTGCCCGTTGGTATTGGCCGGGCAAATATCTTTTCACAAAATAAAAAAAAACTAAATAACATCAATAACAATGGGTTGCTTTTATACTTGAACTTGAATATATGTATTCAGGTGTGTGATGCTTGTACCAGTGAAAAGTTTCAAAACGACTACCGTTTATCCAATCGGTCCTAAACTTCGAGATAAAAGAAATAGAAGGGTTTCACCATATCCTAAAAACACTCGAGTAGTCAATGTGTTCGTTGTTGGTGTGAATCATAGTTTTGAAGAACAAGAATTTTTTGACAGGTTACAATCATTCGTTGGACGTGAGATATCCGATCTGTTTGTGTACACAGAAAAAGAAATATCATCAAAATTACCTCACAAAAAAGAAAACGCACTCTCTGAATTGGAATATGCAAATACAATATTAGAGTATTTTATGGGGAATGAAGGAAGATCAATACATTTCGTTTCTCATGGATTAGTTAACATAGTATCAGAAACCACAAAAACTATTAAATCTGAGCTCCTCTTCGAGTTTGTTCAAGATACTCTACTTTTGATTAAGAACAAATACCGAGACCTCATTGGGTGTTCTCCTGCGATATTTGATATGATAGAATTGGAATTCAAAAAACTGCAAAAATTTGAAGATCATTTCGACTTAAGTATCAATTCGAATTCGGTGCTTGAATATTTTTTTATGAGTATATTTCCGTATTTGATTGAATATTTTTCAACACTGTTTGAGGAACCCCGCGCTTGCACTGAGAGAAAGAAAAACAAACGTCTTCGAAAATATGATAATGAAATTTTTTCAAATTTTAAAAGAATGATCGAATCGGACTCACCGTTCGATTTCGATCTAGGTATTTTGAAGATACGGGACAAAACCACTGTTGATACATTTGAAGAAATGCTTCGAAATGATAAACATGAAACAAATAATATCATGTTTATTTTTGGAAGTGGGCACATCGAGAGTTTAACCGAAAAACTTAAGAATCTGGATCTTGCTGATATCAATATAAAGTTAAACATTGGTGTCGTCCACAACGTTACCGACGTCATAGAAACAATCAATAAGACACTCTCATTTTTTGGCAAACCGGAAAGAAGACAGTCTCAACGAGTTGTCGACCAAAACAGAAAAAAGTATTTTTATAAACAACCTATTTAAAATAAAACAAATAAGTCATAACCGTATGAAATATAATAGATATATTTGAACGAAAATATATACATTCGGTTATTATATATTTCCTGAAAAACTTCCCTGAAAAAAAAATAACAAAAGCTCGCTAACCCTAACATGAGTTTTAGCTTTGGTTCTAATGTTCCAACCCGAAACCTTGTTTTAAAAACATTTACAAAAATGTGCGTAGAAGTCCTGCATATAATGCATTTAGAAAACATACGGGTTATAAACAGTGATTTTGGATTAGATTTTTATGATTACGAATCTATCCTCGAATTGAAGGGACCGTATAGTCTATCTGATGGTGGTGATGATACTGAGAATATGGATTTCGATACTGAAAATAAGGATTTCCATGTTTTGAAAATAGCTCTGATGAACTTAGAACAAGCATTTCATTATCCATTTCATTTGGTTGGTTTTACATCTGGACCGTTTGTATTGAAAGATATAGTGGACATTTTTTTAAACGAAATTGAAAAGAAGTCCGGAATGTCAAGCACCTTTAGTTACCGCATGCTTCATGGCGTTGACGAGATTCGAGAGTTGCATGAGAAAACCAACGATCAAAATCTTGCTTCTTGGATGGTCCAAACACGCGAAAAATTAAATATCGATAAATTGAAGGAATTAATATTTGAATTGGTCAAACCAGATCATCAAAAAGTAGACGTAACCATTGCCATGTCATCAGACCCTTCCGAATTGAAACTTCCAGTACATAGAGTATTGATGAAATGTCGTTTATTCATTCGTCTTATCGGTTTGATTGGTGGGTTGACCGGCGGCACGGTTTCGATCAAAGAGGGGAAACTGAAGAAAGAATTGGGAACGGAGTTGGATTTCGATGATATTATTTTTGACACACTCGTCAATGAGAGTACTGATAGAAGGGGAAACTTTAAATATATGAATGCAATATATGCCGCAGGTGATATTGAAAACATGAATAGCGGAGAATTAGAGAAGTTGAACAGGTATTATGAGAAGAAACACGCTATGGCCATGGGACAAATTGACGAGATTTTTTCTTTTTTTAATAATCCTTTGAAACAAGAAGGAGAAAAAATGGACGAAGAAAGCAGTGAAACAATATCTTTTATATAAAGTAATATCTTTTTGGGGTTTATTTTATGGTATCTGTATGAAATTTCCTTTCCCCTAAAAAAATTCGTGATGCTTGTATTTTTTTCGGGAAAGGATCCCCCAAGAAGTTGTTTCATTTTTTTGGGGGGTGGACACCGGGGGATGTCTTGGCAAAAGGAACAAGAACGGAATGGACTTTGCAAAAGCGATTCCGCAAATTCTTTGATTGGGAGTGATTCCGATTATTCCGAATCGCCAAAACTTATCCCAAAGTTTTTCGGTTCTTCAAAGGGCGGTTTATTTGGAAAGGAAAAAGCGAAAAAGTCGATTATTCCTTTTCAGAAACGCGAGGATTCCGAATTACGACATTTTCTTAATGACGGATCTTTACTTCCTTCCGTAATACGCGGACACAAGATCCTCAACAACGGTGTTATTCAATTAGACATTGTATGGATGAAAATCATATCGGAAAAAGAAGTTGAACTATTGGTTAGCTTTGACGATATCGATTCTTTGTTTAGGGCTTATTCGGAAGAAATAGAAAAAAATTGTGTTAAGAAAACAAGCTGGCCGAAAACGTTTGATTCATTTTGGTTATGTGATGAGGGTGAAATACGACGTGACAAGATTTATCATTTTCTGATAGAAAACATCTGGTGGCCAGTTTATACGACATATTTGGATAATCTCGTAGACAAAGCCTCTATTTGTACGAAACGGGCACTTGATGGAAAAGTTTCATTCCATGGACGTTTGGATTCGAGTGGTTTATCGGGGATTTTCTTGTCTGATATTTTTTCTCGTTTTCAAGAAAGAATAGTAGGGTTAGAAAGGAAAATCGATACACTCAGCCGGGCATTAGAACAAGAGAAAAAGGATAACCAATCCTTTCAGGCTGATATGAACGAAAGAATGGCAAAGGCTGAAAAACGATTGTGCATTGGTATGAAATCTCCTAAATCAGGCCTTGCACCGGAGGCAACAAGGTTAAATAGACCTTGGGCTTCAAAGGCGCCTATTCATTATTGTTCGTCTTCACCACAGGATCAACTCGAAAGCTAGTACACAGACGTTATCACTACTCTTGCTGTCAAAGAACAAAACTATGTGTGTTCCCCATTTTTAAGTGTGTTTTCCAAGATTTTTTTACGGTTGTTCCTCGTAGTTCCCTAGTCTTAGAATCCTAAAAGTGCAAAACCACTTTTCTAAAATGAAAGATCTTTCTACGTAAGAAATTTCTTTAAAGAAAAAGCTTTCATTATAAGGTGAGGTCTCGTTAAATTATACCATATAACAAAACAGAGAATATTAGAATGCACACATTCATTATTTTTACAGACGAACATCACACAGGTCGACAGCAATTTTGATGGTTTTGGGGGAAAACAAAAGTTGGAAGGAACTTGGGGGAAAAAGGCCAACAAAGAGAAAGATGATATCTCCATTGAGTGGATATACTGCACCCAACCTTGCAGCAAAAAAATTGAAGCAGTTGAAATTGGATTTCTTTTCATCTTCCGCAGTTTCCTCCAAATCCTCCAAATCCTCCAAGTCCTCGAAATCCTCGAAACTCTCGAAATCTCATAAATTTTCAAAACAGTCTACTTCGAAAAAGATACATTTTAAGATAGACAACGACTTTAATATTATTAATTTGGATGAAGGACCAGAAAGCAGTCCACGGGGAATAATTCATGAAGATGTTGTGGACGATTTAGATCCGGAGTTGTTTTCCCTGATGGAATGGCGGGATTTAGGCCTTCCACTCAAACGTCAAAACATCTGCCCTTATTTTAATTACTCTTCCGGAAAGGACGAAAGAAAACAAAAGACGTTTGTTTCGACGAAACAAATTATATCTCATTTGATTACGGAAACGTTAGAAATGGGAAGCTGCATTGAGTGTGCGATTTTGGCTTTTTGGATATTACAGAGATTCTTTGATTCGTTTGACGAAACGGTGGGGTTGTTTTGTTTTAAAGAAGAACTTATTGCGATCATGGGTAGAGAAAGGAAAAATACATTGGACATGTATGGAGAATACGATTTTTACGAGCTTGTGAATGCTTCACTATGGATATCTACGAAATTTCTTAGAGAATATGACCAGTACAATGGGATTAGAGATGAATACAATTGGGCGGATCGTGGTTATTTCTGCAACACCCCGATAGGATATCCATATGATTGTGATTCGCGTGCAATAAGTTTTTTAGAGGTCGACATACTGAAACGAATTGGCTATTCGTTGTCGCACAGATCTCATTTTCATTTTGCACTACGCTATTTTTTTATGATTTGTACGTTTTACGGGGTGAACGGAGAACAATTATATTTGAAATATGTGATCTGTGGAGAAAACCCTGGGCTTGCTGGAGACCACCCTTTACTGATTTTACTCGAAGCTATCATTGCCCTTTCTATGTATATAATGATGTTTGAATATCCCGTTTCCTCAAATTTGAGGAAAAAGGATGAGGAAACGACCCAAAAAAACTTCCCCAAAAACTTCCCTAAAAGTGTCGGATCGTGCGAAAAACGCAACAAGAATGCTGACAAAATTGGTAATATGATAGTATTATATTGTGTACGTCGGATAGTGCACCATTCGCGTGATTCCACACATCCACTCTCGCCTTTTGCCGAAACTGCTATCATACACGAAAAATATTTGGCATTTGTAGAAAACACAATACTTCATGCTGGAGAATCACCAAAAACTATTAAGGAGTTCATATCTGTAATCGCATTTGCTTGCAACTATAATCACGATGATAGATTTGGGGTAGCTCAAGAACACAATAGGATCGTTTTCAAAACCATTTTTTCAAAGTAAAATACGATGCATTTTAAATCATACCTTTGATTAATGAACAGTACACTTGAGTACTTTCATAAATTTGGGTTTTTGGAGAATAAGAAAAAAAGGAACGAAAAGAAGCTATGAATCAACAACAGCGACTCCAAGGGATATCTAATTCACTAGACGCTGCCAGAAATATATTGATAGCTTTAACGGCATGTTTTGCAGCAGCCTCGTTTGCAATAATTGCCGACAATTCATTAGAAAACAAAGGAAAAAGCCGTGCAATGACTGCGATTTCTATGATTTGTTTGATTTTGTTGATTTTTGTTGTTGCTCTTTATCACGCATATCTCGTATGGATTTACGGAGCTATTTTAAAAATGCATTCGTTGATGTGGTATATATTTAGCGCGCTGATTTTAATTTTTTTCGTGACACCGGGGATATTGTATTTAATTTTGTTTTATTCATAAACCTACTTTTGTAATCTCGATAATCTTTTCTGGAGATTCTCGTCTTCCATACGGCTCTCTAAACGATCAATTTCTCTTTGAACCCGTTGTTTACGTATATTCAATTTATTAATCATTGTACCAATGGAATCCGTTCCTTTGAAACCGTACGTTTTCTTTAATTTCGCTAATTTACCCTTCCATTCTTCGAGTACTTTTTTCTGAAGGCTTAAACCATCGGCCGCTTTGAGATATTTTATTTTGTTTTTTCTTTTGAATTTTTCTTTCAATTTTTTTGAATTCGAAATTGCCCCATTCAGTTTGGGGATATATTTTTTATATTCTTGAAGCCATTTCACGTCCCCGATCAATCTAACAAACTCTTCATGTTTTTCAACCGACGCACGTGAATATCTATTTCCTATTTTAAACGAGTCGTTTCCAGCGTAATAAACACCAATATCGCTATACTTTAATTCGGCCGGTGTTATAGATTGGTTTGGGGAAAAAGAGTAGGGTTGATATGGATGTTCCGGTGTTACCCACACACAACCCATTGTTACTAGGTACATCAATATGTTTTTTATAAATAAATTGCCCGTTATATTCCAGATGTACATTCTTACTTTCCCAAACATCTCCTGCCTGCCTTATCACCCAATCCCCACATTTTAAAGGCGGCGTAACCACAATTTAATTTTGAAAAAAATTCCTAGAAAAAAATTCAAAATGATTGAGATGTAGCATGTTGTAGCAACTTTTCACCCAAGACCGATTTGAAAATGTCGGTGCAACTGTCAGAAATGGAGGATGAAAAAAATTTTTCATGACCAAAATAGTTCGTCTATAATAAGCATTTGGTCATAGCCTTTTTTTCACCACTAATCTATCACATTTAATACTAAAACATGCTCAGTTCGCAATCTATATGATAAGTACCAAAGTGGGATATTTGAAATGAATACAAACTTTATGAATGGTTTTACGTATGATATGAACCATGACCAAATGCTTATTATAGACGAACTATTTTGGTCATGAAAAATAGCATTTCACCCTCCATTTCTGACAGTTGCACTGACTCTTTTGGGACCCTTTTAAGGCGGCGTAACCACAATTTAATTTTGGAAAAAAATTCCTAGAAAAAAATTCAAAATGATTGAGATGTAGCACTTTGTAGCAACTTTTCACCCAAGACCGATTTGAGAATGTCGGTGCAACTGTCAGAAATGGAGGATGAAAAAATTTTTTCATGACCAAAATAGTTCGTCTATAATAAGCATTTGGTCATGGCCCTTTTTCCACTTTAAATGTAAACTATTTAACATGTTAACACGGCGAGTTCGTAACTGGTACGAAAGGTACCAAAGTGGGATATTTAAGTTGTTGAAGAAACAAAGGTGTTTTGTATATGAGGAGGGTGATGGGCCTATCGTGTAGAAAAGGTAGGCGGATGGTGGGTGTTGTAGGTGTTTACATTTTATTTTTTTTTTAGGCTAAGTAACAGAATTTGATAACGCCTTTGAATCCAGGAATGGTTTCTTTTGGTTCTACGTTTGCGATTTGTCGTGTTCCTGCTAGTCTACTTCCAACCAATGCAAATGGATTGGATGCTCCTGGTTTGTTTGGAATAAGTCTATATTCCTTTTCGTTGTCGGTCCTAAGCACCACTGCTGTAATATTTCCAACGTTGGCTTTTTTCGTCGGTTTAAGAGGAAGTCCAACATGACCTCTAAGCATAGCTTTGTTATCTATGTTCTTACCCATAATCTTCAAATCGTTCTTACTCGGGACAAGTGCAAGAACAACACCTTTGTGTAGTCCGTGGTTATCAACAATATACTTTTTCAATTTCGTTTTGAATGCATCTTGGATGTCAACCGCATCATCATCATCCCCAATATCAATCGCATCAAATGCTGAAGATAAGTTGCCAATGGTCGAATTCACAGTTTGACATTGTTTGATCTCATCTTCCAACGAAAGGTCTTTCTTCGTCCTATCAATATCACTAGAAATCCCATCACCAGTATCAAGCAATTTGGGAAATGCTTTCGAATTCACAAGCGATTTGGAAACTGCTTTTGAATTATCAAGCGATTTGAGAAATCCTTTCGGATTATCAAGAAATTTGGAACCTGCTTTCGGATTATCAAGCGATTTGAGAAATCCTTTCGGATTATCAAGAAATTTGGAACCTGCTTTCGGATTATCAAGCGATTTGGAAACTGCTTTCGAATTATCAAGCAATTTGAGATATCCTTTCGGATTATCAAGAAATTCAATTTCCGCTGCATCCATCCTTCCACGGATTTCTCCTTTCAAATCTTTCCTCGATACTTCCATTCCTAACTCTTTCCTTCCAATACTTTTTTCTGTATTTTCAGAAAAAGAATCCGTCGTAACCGATTCACTCGTTTTAAATCCAGAAGAACTAGAAGATGAAAACGATTTTATAGTCCCTTTCGGAACTGCCGTGGTAGAACCAACGGGTTTAACCGGTGAAAACATTTCTCCAACGAAAGAAAGAGCTTCCTCTTCACTAGGTACAACAGAACCGTTCTTCATATACCAGGCATTGCCAGCAGCCACCCTTTCTTCCGTATTGATAAACGTATCTCCGTAACATGTTATTCCGTCAAATACTTTTTGATAACTTGTCATCGCTGATCTCTACCACGTTATCACTACAAGTTTAATATAATATAATAATCATCTAATCTTCACTTTAGAGAAATGTTCTTTTTATTTTTTTCTTTTCCCATTTCACTTCCCCCTATTTCCTCGTTATCAACCATTCATTTTATCCAATAACTATATCGAAACCTCAACCTTTGTAAAAAATTCGCTATTGTCATCATCATCATCATCATCTAGTAACAAATATTTGATTTTTTACCTCGGAAATACAAAGTATTTTAGGTGGTTTCCCCTCTTTTCCGCTTTTCCGCTTTTCCGCTT
>JGI10211J14876_10000243_pt1 | contig 22733 bp, 17 predicted proteins | sample Etolagsediment_FD_14876 | JGI IMG/M metagenome (IMG submission 14876)
GTTCGTTTGTTATTTTATTATAATTAATGCTTCTTTGATTTTTTTCCCTTTTTTCTTCTATTACTTTTTCGTCTTTTGGTTCTTCTTTTCTTTTTTGATTTCTTTCCTCCAATTTTTTCTTCTTCTTCTTCAGGAGTAGTTGAAGATACAATTTTATCATGTTTTTCCATAGCTTTATCATATTCCTTCATTTGTTGTTCTGCATCTGCAAGATGTTTTTCTGCCTCCTCACTAGTTTTTTCAGCTGTTTTATCTGTTTCATCACTCACTTCTGCTACTTGTTCTGATAGTTTAATAAATGCAGGATTTTCGCTTACTGTTTTAGGATCTGTTAATGGTGCCATGGCTTCTTTTAAGGTTGGTTCCTTTCCTTGCCATTCTCCAGATAATATCGCCAATTGTTTGGCTTGGTTAAATCTTGTTTGAAACCATATATTCACTTTTTCTTTCCATTCATCATCATCTACAAAATCAACTCCTCTAACCGGACATTTATATTCTTGTTCTTTTTCCGGAGTATTACAAGGACCTAATAAAACATTACATATTTTTCCCTTTTTATCTGTGTAAGTTACTTTTATCTTATTATTTTCAAATTGAGGAGGATTAAATGTATCTAAGGGTAATTGAATTGCTGTTGGAGTATCTTTAAGTTGAGAAGGAAGTCTACCTTCTTTATCTCTTTGAGGTATATTTTTAGAATATTCCATTACATAATATGCTTGCCCAGGCTTATAATATTTATCTCCTAATCTTCCACCCCTAGGTCTTTTATAAACCAAATTTATTTGAACATGATTAAATCCAGTTCTTAATGAACCTTTATTACAACTATTATATGCGTAAAAATTTAATGAATTTTGATTAGGATTTGTCTCCCAACTTCTACCAAATTTATTTAAACCTGTTTTTTGTTTTATTCTTTCTTCTTCAATGGCTTTAGTAAAAGCAGATAATCTTTCATTTGCATCTATTAATTGTTGTGCTGTTTTTTGAGACATTTATATAATATCAAATGAAAAATAATTTAATTATTTGGAATAAACAATAAGTAATTGAAATAGTTACTAAATATCTTGTAGAATTTAATACAAAATACATTATATTTTCCTTTAATTTCTCTCCATTTGTTTGCTCTATAATTATAATTTTATTACATATTACGCAACTTTTCTTTTGATTTACATAATCAAAGAAACATTCATTATGAATATTTGGTCTACAATGACAAGTAATTAAATATCTTTTATTATTATACTCATAAAAAGATTCACGATTACTATGTTTTTCTCCTTCTAGACAAATACAACATTCACTAGAATTAGATTTTTTAATATTATCGTATAATTCATAAATATCATGTCCTTTATAATAAATAAATGATTTCATTATTTATTATATTTATTATTTTTTAGATCTGCGTGACATTTTCTTTTTATTTTCTCTCTTCTTCTTCGTTTTAATTGCAAATTTCTTCTTATCTTCCACATTGACTAAATCTAATAATTTATCATATAAGCTATCACTGCACAATTCTGATTCATGATCATATTTAATAAGAGTGTTTCTACTGGACCTAGAAGGATTATAAATTAAACCTGCAGGAAGACCTAAATCTTTTAAATCTTTTAAAACATCTTTTTTTCCACCAAATTGAACATGGGGTTGATCGAGTGAATAAGATAAAAGATCATTATTAATAGTAAATCCACCACAAGTTAAATTTCCTTGATTATCAGTCATTAATACAAAATCATTTTTAAAATCTAAATTTAAATCAGAATCCATATACATAATAAAGACATAAATTAATTATTATAAAACCGCTTAATTTCAGGGCTAAATTTAATCTCTCTTTTGGATTTAATAAATTCCATAATTTCTGCAACTTTATCTTCATTATTAAATAAGTCCATTAAACAAGTTTCTAAAAAACCTAATGTAATAGGAGCAGTTTGTTTGGATTGAGCAAATTTTAATCGTCCATCAGAAATTTTAATAGTAGAGGAAGAGAGATTATTAGTTTCCACAAAACTAAATATATTGTCACTAATTTCATTTTTTTTGTTTCTAATATCTTTAAGTTTTTCATTTAGAACTTTGGATTGGCTATCTAAATGAACCCATTCTTTAATTTCCGTTTGAAACTTTTCCATATATATATTTTAAACTTATATATCTAAATATTTAAACATATAAATTATTTAACGACGGTATCTTCTGGAAGATCGTTTTTTATGAGGTTTACCATGACCATGACCATGTCTTCGTTGAGTTCTTTTTTGGGCAGCAAAAAGTCCAAATGGAACAATAGCATTTCCTACTAAACTTCCTGCTTTTTTCGCTCTTTTACCTCGTGACTTTCTTCTTCTTTTACTCATTTTTCTCTTTCTTTTTCCTCCACTCATATACTGAGGGGTAGGCCATCCTCGTGCAGCTACTTGACAGCCAACATATTGAGGACCATCAGTGTAACTGCATCCGGATGCAGATGAACCTGAATTCATATTTTCCATTGCTCTCATACTTGTAGGTGCCATATTATAATATTAACATAGAAAATATTATAATTATGAATTGAAAATTTAACGACGACGACGAGATTTTTCAAATTTCTTTCCATTATGTTTTCTTCTTTGAGTTCTTTTTTGCCATGCAAAAAGACCAAATGGGACTAAAGCTTCTTTGATAACAGCTCCTAAACCACCCATTCCTCCTTTAGCAGCTCTAGATTTTGCCATAGAAGAACCCCCCATTTTAGCATCGCAATTAGAACCAGCTCTTTTAGATCTTCTTCTTCTGTGTTTTCTTCCCTTTGATCTTTTTCCACCTGATTGACCCATATGAGACATCATAGGGTGTGAGTTAGAATCAGAAGAAGAGGAATTTTGTGCATGTGCTTGCATTTGACTTCTTAAACCACCTGCCATTTATATTAAATCATTAGAAAATATTATTTCAAGTTTTTAAAATTACTACGCAATAATAAATAAAATATGCCTAAAATTAATAAAAAACTAATTATAACAAACATGAGAGATAAATAAATATATGGATATATTTCTTGAACAATTAAACTAACTAAAGGTTTAAATAATTCTTTTAATTGCAATTTTACATCTTCTCTTGTTAGAATTAATAAACATTGATCTATAAATTCTTGTTTCATTAAAATATTTATGTAAAATAAATATTTTTATTTAGCGTGTTATAATTAAATATATTTTATCTATATTCAACTATAATGGAACAGGAAATTCACTTTACAAATAAAGATTTTGATTTTTCGAAATTATCTTTGTCTCAGCCTATGGCTGTGCAAGGAGGTGCCTATTTTACTAAATTAAAATTTAATTCAGAGCCATTTTACATTCAAACTCCAAAATGTCTTACGAAACAAGGTATTAATGAAACATCCAAAAAAGCATATATGGATCTTATGTTTTCATCCGAAGACGAAGAAGTAATTGAATGGTTTGAAACTTTAGAGTCAACATTGGTTAACCTCATTTTTCAAAAAAAACATTTATGGTTTCAAGATGATATTGAATATGGTGACATTGAAAATTTTTTTAATCCAATTACTAGAGCTTATAAAGGTGGTAAATATCATTTAGTAAGAACTACAATTGGAAAAAATAAGACTTCAAACCAGTATAGTTGTGGTGTATATGATGAGAATGAAAATGTATTACCAATAACAGATATAAAAGAAACAAATTTAATAATTCCTATATTGGAAGTAATAGGAATAAAATTTTCAGCTAGAAATTTTCAATTAGAATTAGTAGGAAAACAAATAATGGTATTAAATAATAAACCATTATTTAATTCATGTTTAATAAAAAGAAATAATAATTCAACAAATATGAATAAAGAAAATAGTTTAGTAGTAAATGAACCTATTTTAGAAAAAAAAGAGGAAACTACTTCGGAACCAGTAAAAGAGGAAATAGTTTTAGAGGAAAAAGATACTAAAGAAAATAATAATATAATAGAAGAATTATTGAAAGAAGATGAAGATGATGAAAAAGATGAAGTTTTAGAAGAAAGCTCAACACAAGGAGATAATGAAGAAATTAATTTAGAAGAAATGGATAATAAAGAAGATAATTTAGAAATACAAAATTCAAATGATTTAGAAGATATATCAGATAATATTACTGCAAATTCAAAAGAGGCAATTACACTAAAAAATCCAAATGAAGTCTACATGGAAATTTACAAAATAGCAAAACAAAAGGCAAAACAACATAAAAAAGCTGCAATTTCAGCTTATTTAGAGGCTAAAAAAATAAAAAATACTTATCTTTTAGAAGATTTGGATAATAGTGATGATTCATCTGAAGAGGAGGTAGATAGCGATACTGAAAGTATAAAAAAAGAAATTGATGAATTAATAGAGGAACTTAATTAATTTAGAAAATTTAGAACATTTAATAAAATATGTTTTTAATTATGAAAAAATATTTTATCCCTTATTTTATATAATGACAGACTTGATGAAATCTCTTAAGAAACTAAAAGTTGAACATGTCGTACTTTTTGTTGTCGGTGCTTTATTTTTACTTTTCCTCATTAATTCTTATAGTAATAACAAATCAATGGGAGGATCTGAACAAATGAGCTCTAGAAGAACTCAAGAAATGTATAGTAATGCTCAACAATCTGCAGGAGTCCAACCTTCTCAACCTTTAGGTCAAAATGAAACTTATGCTTCTGCAACTGGTATGAATACTTCTACTCAAGGACTTCCTCCTTCATGTTCTAGACAACCTGTTGCTGATCCTTCTGAATTACTTCCTAAGGATACCAATAGTCAATGGGCTCAATTAAATCCTACTGGAAGTGGTGATTTGCAAAATGTAAATCTTTTGAGATCTGGATACCATATTGGTATTGATACTGTAGGTAATACTTTAAGAAATGCTAACTTACAACTTCGTTCTGAACCTGCCAATCCTCAAGTTAATGTAGGTCCTTGGAATAATACAACTATTTCTCCTGATACCATGAGAGTTCCTCTTGAAATCGGACAAGGTGGTCAATAAATAAATTAATATATTTTATATTATAATAATTTATTATAGATGAAATTAAAATTAAACATGTTTGGACTAATAATCATTTTATTTATTATTTTAATTGGCTTAAAACTTTATTATGAATCAGATGTTTTTAATTTAAGATGTATAGTATCTACTGCTGATGGAAAAAAATATTGTGTAAGGGAGAGAAATAATATTGAAAAAGCATCTAATCTTTTGGCTCAAACTACAGATAAACTAAAATATTTAGTTGAAAACATGAATGCTAGATATAGCAATCGAAAAAATATTCAAAGATTAGTAGAAAATTTCAATCCTACAACAATTAAAGAAACTTTACCTACTAGTGAATATACTGCCTATAGTGAAAACAAAGGAGAGAAATTGGCTTTTTGTTTAAATAAAAATAAAAAAAATAATGAAAATTTAATAGATCAAAATACTTTAATGTTTGTTGCTATACATGAGATAGCTCACATAATGACTTTATCAGTAGGACATACTGAAGAGTTTTGGCAAAATTTTAAGTTTTTATTGGAAAATGCTGTTGAATTAGGTATTTATGAACCAATCGATTATAAAAAAAATCCTAAAAATTATTGTGGTATGACTATTTCAGATAACCCTTATTATGATTTATAATATTAATTTTAATTTCTCTCTTACAGTTTGTTTTTCATTTCCATCTTTATCTTTTATTGTGAAATAAACATTAGGATAATCTTCAAAATGTATCACTTCTACTGTCCAAATATTATAGTCATATTTTACTTTCATTCCTTTCTTTATTCTATGAAATATTATCATATATACCTCTTTTCCTGATTCTGTCTTTTCATTTAATAATTGATATTTTGTTTGAAAATAATTTGATGGTATGGATGGCATAAATACATCACAATCATATTTTTCATTTAAAAATGTTAAATGTAATCTATCTATTAAATTTAATTCTAAAAATTGTTTTAAAATCTGCTCTCCACCTATTACCCATGATTGTTCATAATTTCTTTCTCTTATATAATTTAATATATCATTAATATTTGAGAAACTCTTAATTATATTATTTCCATTTTTGTATTCCACATTAATATTTTTTGATAATATTAAATGGTCTCTGTCTTTTAAAAATTTTATACTTTCCCATGTTTTTCTACCCATTATTATACAATTATTTCCTTCTCCTTTTGTTAACTTTTTAAATCTAATTAAATCTTCTTTTAAGTTCCATGGTAATTTATTTCCCTTACCAATTCCTTTATTAATACAACAAGCCATTATTCCATAAATTGGCATTAGATATATATAAAATAATATTTTGATTTTATATATAAATGAGTGATATTTATAAAGTATGTGAATTAAATGATAGTAACAATATTTCTAAAATTACAGTATTTTTCGGCGAATCAGATTTAGATGTTCAAAAACTTTTTTTAGAAAATCCAAGTAATTCTATTTTTGAAAATGTATTTAGTAAATCTGAACTAGAAAATATTTCCTCCAATCAAATACCTGTGGAATTTACAACTCAATCTATATATTCTGATGATACTATTCAAAATATTAAAAAAAAAATTATCAATTCTTTATCCAGTTCTATTGCATTTGAAGAAATTTATCTTTTTGCCAAACAAATTCAAAATTTTAATAATATTTCTACTTTTGACTATTTAACTCATAATAATTATTTTTCAATTACTCAAGATATTTTATTCCAATTCTTGGCAAATATTAATGATTTTAATATTGAAGGTATTACTTTTAAAGAGAAATATGATTTTAATGACATTATTGATCTTAATATTCCAGAAAAAGTCTTAATTGATATTCCTCTCGGTCAACATATTATTTCCGGCAAAGACTCATTTAATTATACTGTTAACCCTTTTAGATTAATAGCGTTTACCAAAGTTTTACTTTCATATAGCTCTAATTTAATTAGTACTAGTAACAAAGAATTATTATTATCTAGTGGATTTATTTATGAAAATAATATTTTTTTGTGTAGAGCAAAGGATATTTTAAAGAATGCTGTTTCCAAAAATTTATCAGAAAAGATTAGCACTAGTCTTTATTTACCATACTTAGAAGAAAAAGGTATTGATGATTTAAAAAAACTAGAAGAAGAAAGTTTTACATTATTAGAAGGTAATAAAAAACTAATTAATTCCAAGTTTATTAAACAGTCTGAAAATATTTCATTGTTTTATAATATTTATAAATCACGAAAATCGGAATTAGCTTATATTGAACAAGGTATTAAAAGAATAGATTTTATTATTAAACAACCATTTGAATTTAATTTACCTTTAGATGTAGTGTTTAAACTTATTCATGCTACCAAATTGATTCCATTTATTAAATTTAATCCATCTAAAAAAAAGGAAAATATATATCGATTGTATTGTAATAAGATTTCCAAAAATGATAAAAAAATTCCATATTTACCAAAATCTCAAATATTCAAATTAATGAAAACAATTAGAGGATCTAAAAAAGTATCCTGTTATTTAGAGTTTCCTTTTGAAAAGTCCGTTCTTCCTATTATCCTTGAATTTGATTCTAATGCCAATATATTTATTTCTTTAGACTTGAAAAATCCTGTTTCTATTCCCTCATTGGATAAAATTTTTAATGACGCTGTTAACCCTGTAATTAAAATCATTCAAGATTATATCGCTAATAGTGGATATAAGATTGTTTCATATTCTAATTTATATGATGCTAATGTAGATATTTTAAAAATTGATTATTTATCTTATATTAATATTGAAAAAAATATTAACTTGAATTCAATTATAGGTTGTGTATCTAGTGTATTTAATATTTTAGTTGGTGAACTCCAAAAAGGTATTGTTTTACGATACAAAAGAGTTTCTAATTTTAATGAGATGGAAAGCACCGATGCATTTATAGTTGAATTATTAAATAGAGCAAATGATGATGAAGATATTGTTGAAGCTGTAATAGATAATTTTCAATTATCGGAAACAGAGGCAAAATTAAAAATAGCAGAATTATTAAATAGTTTACAAGTCGTTCAAAATCTTGGAAAAAAATCATTAAAAATTAAAAATAATCCTGGTTTTCTAACAAAAATTACACAAGACCAATTTAAACAAAATATTATGATTGAGATGGAAAATATTAATGATATTTTTTATTTAAATATAATACCGATTTATTTAGATTCTATCATTCGTATTACTCAACTACCTGAATCTAGTGGTATACCCATTTCTACTATTGATACCTTATGTAAAGTAAAAGATGTAGAAGATGAAGATGATTTTGAAGAAATTATTGCTCCTGCAGAACAACCAATAGCAAATAATATTCCTATAGGAATAGTGGCTCAAGATTTAACTTTTGGAAAAGCAGCTGAAAAAAGCAAGGATAAAACTGTTAATGTGATGGATTTCTTATTTGAAGATGATGACGATGAGGATGAAGATGAAGACGATGAAGACGATGGAATTGAAGTTGAATTACCCGAAGAAGAAATAATGAAAGGTGGTGAAGACTCTGATGATGAAGGTATTGAGGTTAATTTAGATTCTGATTCTGATGATGAAGGGGTTGATGTAGATGAAGATTCTGATGATGAAGGTGTTGATGTAGATTTAGATGATGATGGTGAAGGGGTGGATGTAGATTTAGATGATGATGATGATGAGGGTGTTGATGTAGATTTAGATTCTGAAGATGATGAAGGTGAAGGTGTTGATGTAGATTTAGATTCTGAAGATGATGAAGGTGTTGATGTAGATTTAGATGATGATGGTGAAGGTGTTGATGTAGATTTAGATGATGATGGTGAAGGTGTTGATGTAGATTTAGATGATGATGGTGAAGGTGTTGATGTAGAGTTAAAAGAAAAGACACCAAGTCCAGTTAAAGAAAAGACACCAAGTCCAGTTAAAGAAAAGACACCAAGTCCAGTTAAAGAAAAGACACCTAGTCCAGTTAAAGAAAAGACACCAAGTCCAGTTAAAGAAAAGACACCAAGCCCAGTCAAAGAAAGAATAACAATAAAGAAAAAAAGTAAAAAATTAAAATTGCAAGACGAGGAAAAAATAGAAAGTGATATAACAGGAATGAAAATTGCTGATCCTAATCCATTTTTTAGAGCAATGTATAATAAGGATCCAGTTTTATTTTTGACAGAATCAGATGGTAAATATAATTCCTATTCTAGGGCTTGTCCTTGGAATAAAAGAAGACAACCAGTTATATTAACCGATAAAGAAAAAGAACAAATAGATAGGGAACATCCTGGATCATATGAACATGCAATTAAATATGGTTCAACACCAGATAAACAATTTTGGTATATTTGTCCAAGATATTGGGATTTAAAAAGAAATGTTAGTTTAACAGAAGAAGAAGTAAAGTCAGGCAAATATGGCAATGTAATTCCTGAGATGGTTAACGGTAAACCAACTAAAACGGTGCCACCAGGGACAAATATTTTTGAATTCAAAGGAAAAGAACACGAAGATAAAGAAGGAAAATATATAGTTCATAATCCAGGTTTTTTAAAATCAGATGCTCATCCCGATGGTTTATGTGTCCCATGTTGTTTTAAAAATTGGGATAAAGATGCTCAAATAAAAAGAAGAGAACAATGTTTAAAGGAAGACAAGAAAAAAATAATAAAAAGTTCAGATATTAAATCAAAAGAAAAAGCACCAGGACAATTAGATGAATATATAAAAGGTCCTGATAAATTTCCTTTAGAGCAAATGAGATTTGGATATTTACCATTTATATTACAAACATTTATAGGAACAGATAATAAATTATGCCAAATAAGTGCTACAAATACAAATCTGAAAAAAGATTATCCATGTTATTTAAGAATAGGAGTAGAAAATAGCAAAAACAAGTCATTTCTAGCTGTAATTTCAGATATATATAGCGTTTTTAATAAAGATAAAGTATTGGATATAAATGAATTTTCAAAAAAATTAGTATCGATAATAACATTGGATATATTTGTAGAAGTTCAAAATGGAGATTTAATAAATTTATTTAAAAACATAGATAATGAAATAAATTTAGATGAAATCACAGAGGAGAATATAATAAATTCAAAATTATATAAAAAGTTTATAGAAAAAAATAAAACACAGTTAATTGGTATTATTGGAGCCTATATGAATTTTAAAAACTATTTATTATCCGAAAATTCTGTAATCAATTATGAATATTTATGGGATATAATTTGTATGAAAAATGAAAATTTATTTCCTAATGGAATTAACTTAATAATATTAGACTTACCTCAAGATGATATTACATCTAATATAAGTATAATATGTCCATCAAATTTTTATTCAATAAACAAGTTTGATGCAGAAAAAGACACAGCTATAATAATTAAAAAGTATGAATATTATGAACCAATTAATATTGTTATTGATAAAAGTAAATCAACAGGCACAAGTTATAGAACAACCAAATTATTTAATAAAAAAATAATGAATTCAATTCCAAATTTGGTAAATTTAAAAAATACTGTAATTGATATTTATAATTCAATGTGCTCCCCATTACCAAGTGTATTAAATATAGCAAATAAATATAATTTCAAAACTTTCAAATTTAAGAGAAATAAAGTAGTAAGAGAGATAATTGACATATTAGAAAAATATAAATTACCTATTTTATATTTAGTTTTAAATTATGATAATAAAGTGATTGGGATTATAACAGAGATAAATTCAGTAAGAGGGTTTATTCCATCATTTCCATCAGAAATATTAGACTATCCTCTCATTAATTTTGAGGATGAAGAAATGAATTTAAAAAATTTTGAAAATACGATACAGTTTTTAAATCAAATAAAAAAAACTACTAATAATGAAATATTATGTCAACCAGTTGTTAAAGTGTTAGAGGATAAATTAATTGTTGGGTTGTTAACTGAAACAAATCAATTTATTGAATTAATAGAACCAGAACAAAATACAGATATAACAATTAAAGAAACGATTGATGAAGAGAATTTTTATAGTGTAAATAAAAATACACAACTTTCTAATGAAATAGATGAAGAAAGAATAATATTTGTGAAGAAAATTCAAATAGAAACAGAATTATATAACAAATTTAGAAATAAATTAAAATATTTATTAAGTAATTATGATAATAAAAAAGAAAGAGAAGTAATAGAGTCATTATCAAATACAAAATTTATGTTATATTATAATCAATTAGAACAATTAATAAGAGAGATAAAAAAATTAATGAATAAACAAGTAGAATTTGTAAATAGCAGTGATTTAAAATTATTTGAAAAAGATAGTTCGGTAAGTGAATTATTATATATACCCAAAAATAATTTAATGAATAACTTAGATAACGAGGAAATCTATTATAGTAAAATAGCAGATGAGTTAATTCGTTATAATAGAATTAAAATGTTTATGTTTGAACCAAAGGTTTTCTTATCGTTTTCTGATATAAAATATAACTTAAAAGAAGATGAAATAATATTATTGCAATCTTTATTAACTCAAGATTATTTTGATGATTTAGTTCCCAGACAAGAAAGTAAATATATTACAAATAATACATACGATACAGCTGAACCTAATCAAAGTATAAATTATACAAATGAATATGTAAAATCAAGTGAAGAAAAAGTAGAGACTAAAGAAAAATTGAAAGAGGTTTTAGGAGCACAAGATAAAATATTAAACTTATCCATTTTGACATGTAAATATGAAATAAAAGATGTATATTCAAAGTTACTAATGAAATTTAGAGGAGGATATAAAGAAATAATATTTGGTAGCGAAAATATGGCATGTTCTTTTGATGTGGCATTAGCAATTATAAATAATTTTTTACCAAGTATGAATATAAATATAGGTATTATAAAAACAATATTAATAGAAGAATATAACAAATTAATGATTATTAATAAAAAGAAATTAATTTCGATAATATCTTATTATGGGAAAGTTGGAGATGATAAGAAAATAGATGTAGGAGCATTAAATATTGAAAATATGATAAAAGATAATGATTATGCCTTGTCTATTTTCGATCTATTAATTTTGGCTAATAATCTTCAATTTCCTTTAGCATTAATAACACCAAAAATATTCAAAGAAAATAAAAAAGAATATATCGTTTTAAATATTAATAAGGGGGAAACATATATAGTTAGAACCCCAATATTTAATAAATATAGAAGAACTGTTCCCAAATACAAACTAATAATTAATAAATCAAAAGAAGCATTAATAGAAATTAAAAATATACCAAATGAAAAAATACAAAATGAGTTTCTGACCCAAAAAAATGAGTTTCTATCATTATTTGAAAATTTTGAAGTTGGAGAAGAAGAAATACAAAAAGGTGGAAATAATAAAAAATTAAAACATAAAATTAAATTAAATAATAGACAATAATCATTTTTAATATTTATTAATATTAATAATGATTAAAAAAATATTTTATTTATTTTTGATAATTTATATAATATTATGGATTTTATGGTGGTTTCGACTTAATGAGGTTGATAAAATAGTATTAAAAGATATAATGTATAGTTTATTATTTAAAGACGGACTTAAAATATTTAATACCGTGGTTCCTACTGTTAATTTTTTAAACCCATATGAATCTATAATTGGATCTTTAAGTGAAATATATCAAATTATAATGTTACCGTTTACAAGTGCGGATAGCATTGCAATTAATTCAGAGGGCGGAATGTATGTTTTAGCTCAAGTAATGAATGATCCAGAACCAGCAATTAATATGACGGATAAAGTATGGTTGTATAATTTTTTCAATAATAATAGAATTCTTACACCAAAAATATATTATTATAGTCAAAATAATAAAATTGAAAAAATGAATAGTATGCCTGATAATATAGATGTAATTGTTAAACCTATTAATGGAATAAGAGGACTACATGTTAAAAAGATGTCTAGTAAAAATGCATTAGCCTATATAAAAGAAAACAATAATATGATGATACAAGAATTAATCAGAGATTATAGCGGAAAAGTTAGACATTTTAGATTTGTTACTACATCTACTGGAGATATATTTTTGATTACTTCTTATACATTACCTAGTAATAAAAAGGGAATAGCATCTAATCATGCTTCAGGAGGAATAATTAATAATTGTTTTAATGGTGATTGTATTGAAGGAAATAATAAATTTGCATTAAATAATATGGGTAAACAATTGCAAGATTTACATACTCATAGTGAATTTGTAAAATATTATTCAATAGGTTGGGATATAATTATATCTACAAACAACCATGGTTTTCCAACAGCATATTGTTTGGAGGGAAATATTCCACATGGAAGTTCGTGTTTTACAGATTTTATATCTAATGACTTGATGAATAAATACCGGGAAGGATTTATAAAAGAATATAAAAACTAACTTATACTTCCAGATTCACTTTCACTATCATCAACATAAGTGCCATCACTTAAATTATCATCGCTAGAACTTTCATCAATTTGTAAATTAGAAAAATTATGTATTAACTCTTCTTCCTCTTCTTCTTGATCCATAGTTTCAAATTGATTGATAGTATGTTGTGGATTACCAGATAAATCATTTAAATTGGATAACAAATCGAAATACTGGGAAAGTGACATTTGTAAAATAGCGGATGATGAATTATCAGAACATAAACAATTATTATTATTACCAAATTGAATATTATCTAAAATTGGTTTAAATTCAGTTTGAATTATATGTTTTTGCTGTTCACTAAAAACAACTGATTTAATAAATTCACTTAATCCCTTTATAGAGAAAGAAGAGTGATATGTAGTTCCATCGGATTCAAATAAAGGAAATAAGGAATAATTTTCATCGACAGTAGGATTATAATCTATAAAAAAAGATTTATGAGTTAAAGAAATCATATCTTTTGTGGGAATATAAACAGAGGTAAAAAAGATATTGTTATATTTATATTTTAATTCACTAATGCAATATAATTTTTTGATATATAATGAAACAATTCTTCGTCCAAATAAAGGTTGATTTTTTTTAAATTGTTTTAATTTTTTTTTCAAAAGTCCTTTGTTTTTTATTCTAATATCATATTCATAGGAAAATTTTGACAATAAAAATAGTTTAATATATTTTTCAAAGATAGGTAATAAGTTTTCTTTTGGAAATAAAGGGTCAATACTAATATTATCAATATTAACAACTAAATTATTATAAAAAGTAAGCATTTTGGTAATATAATTAATTTTTTTATTAGTATCGAAATTTTTATAATTATTAATAATGTATTGTTTAATAATCAATTGATTTTCGTCTTTAAATTTCTTTAAGCAAAATGATGATTGAAAAAATCTAAGAAATAAAATAGGCATTTCAATGGAAGAATATTTAATAAAAAAATAAATATTATATAAATTGGATAATGTAAAGGAAGAATTATTCCATGGATTTTTAATAAGTTTAGGTTCAGCAAAAAAATTACATTCAAATGATAAAGAATTACAAATTATTTTTATTAAATCAAAAATATTAAATAGATTTTTATTATTATTTTGTATTAATACCAAGTTATATTTATTATTTTCAATTAATTCGTTAAAATTCAAATCAATTTGTTGGCCTTTATATTTTTTAAATTTATAAATAAATAAATTTTTAAATTTATATAATGCCATATATCGCTTTTGGGTTTTATGAAATAAATCTATTATAATTTCTTTATTGAAATTGTCTATTTTGGAATTAAAATAAAAGTTTTCAAAAATAAAAAATTTATATTTTATTTGTTTTTTCCATGTAAGATTAGAATATTTTGACATAAATGATGTATTAGAAAAATAGTGGAAAAATGTAAATAGAGAAGAATTTTTTTTATTTATGTTTACTGTTTCAAAAATAGTATTAAATAAATTCATTTAATTATTATTAAAGATATTTATTTAAATTAATTTAAACAACATAAAAAAATATATATTTATAAATTTTTAATTATATATTTTTACTTAGAAATCTAATTCATAATCATCATCTTGACCTAAATCTGTTGCTTCTATATTAATTGCATTATTTTCAATAGTTAGATTTGCAATACTACAATTTGTAGTTTCTTTAGTTCCTTCAAAGAATCCATCTATAATTTCATCTGAATCTTCTTCATTAAATTCAGGAACCTCTTGGTTAGTCATAGCATTAATATCAAGCATAACCTGGAAAGCAGAAGTGCCAAAATATCCTTGTTGTCCACACATGACATTAGCAGAGACTCCACGCATAGCATCTAGTTCAGCATGTCTTGCTGCTTTTAAGAACATTTCAGGTGTCTCTTCAAATGAAGCTTTTGCAATTGGACCAATATTATCATTATTAATACCATGTCTGAAAATAGATATTGGTTTACTACTGTAACACATTCTATCACATAACATACTAAGATGATGATAATTAATGTATGTGCCATCAAATTCAATAACTTCTGTTAATTCAGCAAATATAGCTTCACGAGCAGCTTCAATTCCAAAAACTCTATAAACTTCTTGAATATCATTACTAATAGTGCGTGATACATCAATATTATCTAGAGCTAAAACTTCCAGTAGATTGGTTCCAACAGTATCTAAAACCCAAGCTTCTTTTTTATTGAACTTGCCATCTTCTTTTACAACAGAATCGGTAATTTTACGCAAAACAACTTTAGAAATATTTTTGACACCACTTAGGATAATATTATTAAGCAAGTTATCTTGGAAATTTTTCAATAAATAGATTTCATCTGATTGATCCAGTGAATTTACCTTGGACATTTTCTTTTTATTAGCTAATACATTATTCAATCTTAATCTAAAAATTAATTTGTCAGAATTATAATCACTATAAACACAATGAACTTCGTCTTCAAAAGCATTGCTAATTGCAAAATTAATTTCATCCATAGTAATATTTTTATCTAACATTGATTCTTTATCCATTTCCATGCGAATAATCCACTTAGATTTTTCTTTGCTATCTCCACTACTACCTATACAATCATCCATCATATTTTCAAATTCATAATATTGTGTTAAAGCATCAACATCTTCCTCAATAAGACTATTAAGATCATCTGGATCAAAACAAATTTCAATGGAGCTAACAATTTCTTGTAACTTAGTATGTTCTATTTCAGGAATCATATTCTGTGCTTCCAATCTACTATTTTCTAGATCTTTTGGTAAATAGATGGTTACAGATGGATTTTTAGGATTTTCAGATAAAGATAAAATTTCTTCAATCCTAGGAACACCACGAGTAACATTTGATTTAGATGCTACACCTGCAAAATGGAATGTATTAAGAGTCATCTGTGTAGTAGGTTCACCAATAGATTGTGCAGCAATCATTCCTACCATTTCTCCAGGAGCAACTATAGCATTTTTATAAATACTTACTATAGTATCCAACAATACTTCAATTGACTTACGATTAAATCGTTTAACTAATAAAANCTCTTTAGGAGACAAATAATAATAATACATAACTTTAAATAATTCAGTAGGAGGTGCATAATAAATGTTTTCAAGTTTTTTATACATAGTTTCTAGTAATTGATATGTTTCTAATGGAGTAATATCAACCATAGAATTTTTATTAATGTTTTGTAGACCTTGAACATTATTAATAATATGTTTAAAAGAAACTGGTATTTTTATTTTATTATTATCAGTATAACCAAATATATTTTTAACAATTTCGTCTCTTTTTTCAATCATATATTCAATGTATTTTTGACTCAAATCTATTAATTGTTGTTTTTGTTTCTTCATGCGATTGGATGCTCCTTTGGTATATGGAGTGGAAAATAAACTATTAGCTTCATTTTCATTTGGCATATGGAAGTGACCATATATTTCTTCCAAACTCATACTAACTAAAGGTAAATTTTGGTCCTCGACACGAACAGTATCAATTCCATCATCACCATAATTAAATTGCACAACTTTCTGTTTATTATTTCGAACTGTCATATCATATTCTACTTTTAAGTCTTCAAGACCTTTAATTAATCTTCTTTGAATATATCCTGTTTGTGATGTTTTAACAGCTGTATCTATCAAACCTACACGACCACCCATAGCATGAAAGAATAGTTCTTCGGGAGATAATCCAGAAATAAATGAACTTTCTACAAAACCTCTTGCTGTAGGTGAATCATCATATTTCGTATAATGAGGTAGTGTTCTATTTTCAAAACCATATGGAATTCTTTTTCCATCAACAGTTTGTTGACCTAAACAAGAAATCATTTGTGAAATATTAATATCACCTCCTTTTGAACCAGCATTGACCATAATAACAAAACGATTTCCTTTATCTAAGCTCTTACGACCAATTTTTCCTGCTTCAGATGTAGCATTATTTAATACACTTGTTACTTGGGTTTCAAATTCTTGTTCGTTCGTTTTTCCTGTTTTATTTTCAAAAATACCAAGATGAGTTTGATCAATTAAATTTTTAACTTCTTGTTTTTTCTTAGTAATAGTTTGAGCAATTTTTTCGTTTGTAGATTTATCTGCAATTAAATCACTAATACCAACACTAAAAGCACTTGTTTTCATATATTCTGTGATAACATTCTGTAAATCATCAACAAAATTGGCAGAAGCCATATTTCCAAAATAATTACAAATTCTCTGTAATAAACCATTACTTCCACCTAACACTCCCTTTTCCATTTGTCCTCTTTCATATTTACCTCCTACTATTTCAATAACATGATTAGATTTTTTAAAATCTTCACCACTATCAGCAAAATATTTATTACCATATTTCATTGTCAATGGAGGCATAATCTGTGTCAAAATATCAAAATTACTAATTTCTTTTTTATCTTTTAATGTATCTGTATTTATTTTATTAAAAGACATTAGTAAATTCATAGCTTGTAATTGATTAAATTTAATATCTGGTCTTGTAAAACGATAAGCACCTAACATTGAATCTTGGAAAATTCCAATAATCGATGAATTATTTGCTGGACTTACTATCTGATAAGGGACTGCTGCCAATCCTTTTAATTCTGCTTCAGATTCTTCATCTTGAGGCATATGTAAATTCATTTCATCACCATCAAAATCAGCATTATAAGGTTTAGTATCAGCTACATTCATACGAAATGTATCACCTTTATGCATAATTACTGCAATATGACACATCATACTCATTCTATGTAGGGTAGGTTGACGATTAAACAATACACCATCCCCATCCATCATATGACGATGCACAATATCACCATTTTCAAGTTGAATATTTAATCTATCAGCATAACGGAGTGTAATTTGTTCTCCATTTTTTTTCTCAAGAATCTTTGCTCCTGGCCATTCATCTGGTCCATTTCTTACTAATCTTAAAAGAAATTTCTTATTATTTTTATTTACTGTTACAGGTTTGGTAATATTTTTAGCAACTTTTAAAGGAATACCCAATTCTCTAATAGATAAATTTGGATCAGGTGTAATGACAGAACGAGCTGAAAAATCTACACGCTTTCCCATAAGATTTCCTCTTACACGACCACCTTTTCCATTTAATCTCTCTTTAATAGATTTCAAAGGACGACCAGAACGCTGAGCTACTGAAGCTACACCAGGAATTTTATTATCTACTTGTGTTGCAACATAATATTGTAAAACGGTATGCCAATCATCGATAATATTAGAACTTGCATTTTCTTGTAATTTTTCTTGAAGAGTTTTATTAGCCTTGATAATATTTACTAAAATATGACTAATATCATCTTCACTTCTTTGTTGTCCATCCATTTTAATAGATGGTCTTACTGCTGGTGGGGGAACTGCTAATACTTGACAAATCATCCAATCTGGTCTAGAAAATACAGGACTAAAGCCCATAAAATTTACATCATCGTCGGAAATTCTTCTAAAAATTTTTAATACAATCTCAGGGGTTAATTTCATATTTAACTTATCTTTATCATCTTCACCTAGACCATTAATATTATCCCATTCAGCAAATAGAGTAGCTAAACCTTCTTTCTTAATTTTCTTAGGTTGTAAACATCCACATCCATCGCTAATTTCATCACCACAACGAGTAATGTTACTAGCACTTGCTAACTTAAAAACATAATTCCATCGATCTTCGGAATTCATTTTTAAAGCTTGTTTATGGGATTCTTTTGATATTTTTAATTTACTACATTTAATACAAACACATCTTAATATTTTCATTATAGTATTTAAATATTGAATGTAAAATACGGGTCTGGCTAATTCTATATGTCCAAAATAACCAGGTGTCTCCATGTAATCTAATCCATCAGTTGGACAAATTAATCCAGGTTCTAAAACACCCATTCTAGGATCAAATAATCCTCCAATTACCGGTTTATTATTTATATATGTGTCTCTAGATGTAATCTCGGCTACAGAACCCTTACGAATTTCATCTGGACTCAATATACTAAATTGAATACCTATAATTTTTGAACTTTGTTTTTTAGGAATCGTTTCTCGGGATTTAGTTGCCATGCTTCCTTATAATATTATATTATATTTAACTTGTTTTTTTTCATCAATTTTTATTTTTAATATATTTATTAAAAAAATTGAACTAACAATTTAAATATTAATTAAAGATATATTATACAATGGTTCAGACAAAGGACAAATCAACTAAATCTCCTAAAAAAGTTATGGAAACTCGCTCCAAAAAAGATAATAAACGCTTGAAGAAAAATAATGATTCTGACAGCAGTGATAATGATGATGATATGAGTACTCATAGTGATTCTGAAAGTGAGGAAGAAATGGATATGCAAGAGTATAGAAAGTTTGTTCAAAAAATATTTCCTTCAAAATATCTTAAAAATAAAATCAAACAAGGTGAGAAAGATACAGACAAAAATAATAAAGTTAAAACAAAAACAAAAAAATCTAAGGTCGCTGATGAAGAAGAATCTGAAAAACCTAAATCTAAAAAAAACAAAAAATCAAAAGTAAAAGTTATAGAAGAATCCGAAGAAGAAGAAGAAGAAGATGATGATGAAAGTGAATATGAAACTGTTGATGAAGAGGAAAGTGATGATGAAGAAATTATTGCAGGAAAAAAGGGAATCAATATCATATTTACTATTGGTGACCCTTTAAGAGATGAAGATGATAGTGAATTTGATGATGAAGATGATAGTGATTATTTGGATGAAGATGAAGATGAAGAAGAGGAAGAAGAAGAGGAAGATGAGGAAGAAGAAGAAGATGAAGAAGAAGAGGATGATGAAGAGAAACCAAAGAAAAAGAAAAATAAAGAAGAAGATCTAGAAAAACAACAGGAAACTATTAATGAAGTAAGAAAAACTTTTGAGACTATTTTAGAAAAGGATAAATCCAATAAAATAGCTATAGATGGATTAAAAGAATTAGAAAAAAAAGAGAAGGCATTAAAAAAATCCCAAGAAAAGAAACTAAAGGGAACAAAATTAAAGAATGTAAAAAAATTTAAAAATTTAATTAACAAGAAGTCTCTTATGAATGATTACAAATATTTTAAAGATAAATTATCTGTCGAAGAGCAAGAAAAAATTATAAATGAAGTCGAAGAGTTGAATAAATATAGTATTGTCCAAAAGCCATATAGATTGACTCTTTTAGAATCAACTATTCCTACAAATCTCAAATCAATTGCTCTTAATAAAATTGCTTCTTTGAGATATATGGATCCTGGTAATGGAGAATATTATAAAATTAAAACTTGGGTTGATACTTTCATGCAAATCCCATTTAATAATTATAAATCCTTACCTATTACTATTGACAATGGTGTAGAAGAATGCCAATCTTACATGGAAAAATCAAAGTCTATGTTAGATGAAGCTGTTTATGGATTAAATGATGCAAAAATGCAAATTATGCAGCTTATTGGTCAATGGATTTCTAATCCAAAAGCAGTAGGAACGGCTATTGCTATTAAAGGTCCTATGGGAACTGGTAAAACCACGCTAGTTAAAGAAGGAATAAGTAAAATTCTAAACAGAGATTTTGCATTCATCGCTTTAGGTGGAGCTACAGATAGTAGTTTCTTAGAAGGTCATGGATATACATATGAAGGAAGCACATGGGGTAAAATTGTTGATATTCTAGTAAAGACAAAGTCAATGAATCCAGTTATTTATTTTGACGAGTTAGATAAAATCAGTGAAACTCCTAAGGGTGAGGAAATAGCTGGAATTTTAACACATCTTACAGATACATCACAAAATAGTGAATTTCATGATAAATATTTCTCTGAAATTGATTTTGACTTAAGCAAATGTTTATTTATCTTCAGTTACAATGATGAATCTAGAGTAAATCCTATTTTATTAGATAGAATGTATAAGATTCAAACACAAGGTTACGAAAAGAAAGATAAGAGAGTAATTAGTAAACAATATTTAATTCCTAAGATTAGAGAACAAGTTAATTTCAAAGAAGAAGATATTGTTATACCAGATGAAACAATTGATTATATAGTGGAAACTTATACAGAAAAGGAAAAAGGTGTAAGAAATTTGAAAAGATGTTTGGAAATCATTTATACCAAACTGAATCTATATAGATTAATGAAGCCTGATTCCAAATTATTTGAAAATGAAACAACCTTAAAAGTTGAATTTCCATTTACAGTAAAATCTGAAACTGTTAAAAAGTTAATCAANAANGAAGAAGCAAATATNAGTCTNGCNGGATTATATATCTAAAAATATATAAAGATTATTAGATACAAATATGAAATGAATAAAGANGGACTTATTTATAGTAAAANATTTTTTTTTATGGAAATGAAAAATACATTAATTAATTATAATTCACAAATAATTTCATTAATGAATGATAATAAAAATTTATCTATTTTTTATAATAGTTTTGATTTGATAGAAAAAAATTCGATGAAAGAAGAAAACACGAATTTTTTAAACTCATTAAAATCTAAAATAGACAATAATAAATATTTAATTTCTCTCATTGATGATTTTTTAAAGAATAATTGTCAACATGAAATAATTGAGGATTATATTGAAGGAGGAGTTGAAAAAGAAATGATAAAAATTAAATATTGTAAACACTGTGAAATAAGTTTTTAATATTTAATTATAATATATAATGTGTTTTAGTTATGAAGTCAGTATTGGTACTTTTATAACTTCCTGGGGTATTTCGATTTATTTACTTAATAATAGAAATTTAAATTTTAAACAAAAACAGGATATTTATTTTTTAATGATTTTTTCCACTATGCAATTAGCTGATGCTATTTTATGGTTTATTAAAATGAAAAAAAATAATATTAATTATATAGTTACATCTTTTTTTATACCTTTAATATTAGCAGCTCAAATTATATTTAATTTATATTATCGTAATAATGGAAAATATTTACCATTAAATATTTTAGGAATATTTACTATAATTTATTTCTTTTTCAAATTTAATGGATATTCTACATCTTTATGTGATAATTACTTATCGTCACCTATATGGGGTTCAAGTGAAATAAAATTTTGGGAGATTTTTATTTTTGCTATATTAATTTTTTATCCTAATCTTGATAATTCCTTAATACTTTTTACTCTTTTTGTTTTTTTTCCTTTAATGTATATTTTTATGGATGGTGCATATGGTTCTTTATGGTGTTTTTTTG
>JGI10211J14876_10000244_pt1 | contig 22696 bp, 23 predicted proteins | sample Etolagsediment_FD_14876 | JGI IMG/M metagenome (IMG submission 14876)
AGTCAATGGTTTCGTACCAGAAGGTGATGGGGTTGGTGATTCGCATCTCGAAACTAAGCGACCATCCTATGATCTCTTCATTGGAGATGTTGATCTCGTAGCTGATGGAGATGTTCTTTTGGCCGTAGTCCGGCTCTTCGACCCAGGGGTCGCCCTGGACGAACGTGAACTGGTCCTCGGGCAGCAGCTTTGTCAGCGCATCGAGGTAGGTCGTGATGTTGCCGCCGTCGGACCAGTGCCCCTCGGGGTCGGCGTCTTTTTGCAAGCCTTCGATGAGCGCGGCGATGAAGTCGTCTCTGTCGATGATCCCCGGTTCGTCCTCGCGGGCGTCTTCCAGGTCTGCGCCCTCTGCGCTGATGCAGGACTCGAGGATGTCGATGATCTCGGCGATGTTGCCGCTGTTTTTCTCCAGGAGCTGTAGGAGGTAGATGTGGAGAAAGTCCTCCTTGCTGAATGACACGTCGTCGAAGACGTCGTAGCCCTGCTCCTCGAAGGCGTCGTACAGCTCTTCTTCCATGTTTTCGACGAGCCAGGCAAGGCCCTGGGCGGTATACTGCTGGTAGAAGAAGAGCCGGGGCGAGTAGGCGTCGAAGCCCAGCGCCTCGGCAGCGAGGTCGGCCTCGATGTCGTAGTCGACCATGGTGACGGCGCCTTCGCCGCCGGAGCGTGTGTTGAGGATAACGTCGAAGGGTTCGGAGTCCTGTCCCGTCTGCGGGTGCTGGCTATAATCGATGTGCAGCTTGAGTCCCATGGTCTCCCTCAAATCCTGATGACGAAGTCGTGAAACAGCTCGCCGTCGCGTTCGTAGACCTCATCCTTGGTCATGCGGACGCCGAGCGACTCGAACTGCGCGAGCTGCTGCTTGAACCGCCGGTACGAGGTGTCGTCGCGCATGTCGCCAAAGATTCTTTTCACGCCCAGCTCCCTCAGTGTCCTCAGGATGAAGAACCAGTCGATCATCGGAGCGCCGGGAATCTTGGCCAGGTCGACGAACTCGGCTCGACCGAGGCGGTGCTTTGCGATGATGGCGTACCAGGTCGCGCCGTCCGACAGGATGACCAGGCGTTTGAGCGGCACCTCGGAATAGTCTGCGATGTCCTCCCAGTCCTCGGCCCACTGCATCTCACGCATGTGCTCGGGGTAGGCCTCGCGCTCGATCCGCAGCAGCTGCTCCAGCGTGATGGGCGTTTCGTATGGGTTGCGCAGGATCATCCAACCGCTCCTCGCAGCGTCTTGCTCCCGCCCGGGATACCGACCCGTTGTTGATGGTATCCAGCCGAAGGCGTTCTCTTCCTGGAGCTTGTAGTCCTTGACCGGAGGATTTCCGAAGATTGTTCTGTTCCTGCTGCCACCGATGAGCCCAAAGGCTCGAGCCAAGAAGTAGCCGCCGACGATTACGCCGCCTGCGATGAGCCAGCCGCGGTAGCGCTCGAAGAATGTTTGTCCTGAGGATGCGCCGTTTGTCCCCATGGCCGTGATGGGGATCGAGACGGGTAGGGTCGTGATGCGGCGGTAGGGCGCCGTCTTCGGGTTCATCGGGGGCTGGAGCGCGTAGGCCGGCGGGAGATAGGGCAGGTTGAATTCCTCCTGGACGAACTCCTGCGCCTCAGGCATCGTGCCGTAGACCTCGACGACGCGGCGCCGAAGTGGCCAGTAGCCTGGCTCGAGATAGCCCATCTGGCTTTCGTACTCATAGCTCATGACTGCCCCTGATTTCCCATTCTACATCTCGTCAAGGCACGACCTCGACCTTTTCGACGATATGCCAGGGAATGAGCATCTGCGTTTCGAGCCGCATCGCATGGCGGTGGCGCCGCCACAGCTCTGGCAGCTCTTCTTCGAGCGGATTCCAGCCACCGAAGGTTCCGTCGTACTTCACGACGAAAACATGCCAGTCATCCAGGCACAGTCCGCTCTCGATGACACGGACAGCAATAAATGCGGCTTCTTCCGCCTCCTTCTTCGTCGCGTAGGTGACGAGATCGACGGAGGGCGCGTACCGAAACTCATCCGCACCATACTGAGGAAGCTCTTGGCCCGTTTCGTTGACATAGACCACGCCCCAGCGGCCGTCGTTATCGTACTTCGGAACGGGCCAATCAGGAACCTCTGGCGTCTTGTCGAGATACTGCATTTGGAACACACGCAGCATCTCGTCGACAGTATCCAGGGCGGAGTGATGCCCGAAGCGCTGGAGTGAGTCATCTATGTATAGTTCAGTGGTGTCTGTGAACTCCAGGGAGACCGGGTCTTCGATGTACTTGACGCCGCAGGCGATCCAGGTTGCGATGTCTCTATCCCCGATGAAGAACGTCCTTTTCACGCAGACCGTGTTTCGTGACGGGAAGAAGGGGTCTTCGTGGTTGACAAAGCTCTCTTCGATCCGCATTAACCGATCGATGTCGAGAACATCCATCGCGATGTCACGGGTCTTGATGTAGTCACCGGAAAAGATTGAGTCGCGGAGAGATTCGATGATCGCGTCTTCGAGCATTTCTTGCGTGAAGGGGTCTTCCTGGGTGCTATATGCGTTGGCGCCTTGCTGCGCAAAGGCCGTCATGACGGGCCTGCGATGGAGGTTCGATGCGAGGAGGTTTTCGAGACCTTCGCCCAGGTGTCCTCTCGAGAACTCCCACCAGAAGTCGTACTGTCGGGTCTGCTCGAAACCCAGAGCTTGGGCAGCCTCCTCGGCCTCGGGGTCGAAGTCGTAGTCGAGAAACTCGACCAGCCCGCTGTTGTCGATGGCGACAACAAAACCCTCACCGCCTTCCTTGCTCGGGGGCACTGTGACGACCAGCATCAGGCAATCTCCTCCCAGTTGTCGATGTCTGTCTCCTCGAAGTCGTCGGGGTCGACATCGTCTCGTAGCTCGTAGAGCCGAACATCGGTCCCGAGACCTTCACGGTCGACGACCTCGCGAGCCAGATCGACGAAGCGCTCGCCGTAGCCATAGTCCAGGAAGCGGTCGTGGAACTGATTGTCCATGAAGACAGCGTAATCGCCCTCACCGTCACCGTGCGGGACGTCGTAGGGTTCCTCGACGTAAATGTCGGCGTGATCCCTCAGGAGTTGCTCTGGGTCGGTCTCCTCGCCCAGCTCGTCCAAGATCTCAGCCAGGTAGGTGTCTGGCTCTTGGCTGTAAGCGAGGTCGACTTCCCACTCGAAGTCCTCCAGCTCGGCGTCACGGAAAGCCTTCGAGCCGCGAATCATGAAACGTTGTTTCTCGTCACCAAGGATTTTGATAACAACGTCCATCTCGACCTCGACGGAGGTGTCGTCAGTCTCCTTGATATAGGGCGGCTCGATTATGTATTCGTAGAGCGCCTCCTTTGAGATGCCCTCGAGCATGGCGAAGACATCCGGGAGCCCCGCGTTGTCGGCTTCTTCGGCCGCGTCCCAGATCGTGACCTGATCCCACTCGAGGTTGCCGTAGGTCGGGTAATTTTCCTTGACGATGTACCAGAAGTCGTCGCGGTCGATCTTGTCCCGGACCTCCTCGTCATCGTCCCAGAGCAAGTGGAGAGTGCTGCTGAGCGTGGTTCCGAGCGTCTTCTTGGTCAGACCGACCGCCTCGAGCCCTTGTTTGTGAACCTGGGTCAGGAAGTTTTCCAGGTTGTCGGTACTCGCAAGGAAGCGCGAGAGCGGGGAGGTCCATTCAGCGTAGAGCCGCACCGCTGGTGTCGGGTCCAGCCCCAGCGCAGCCGCGGCCAGATCGGCTTCAAGGTCGTAGCCGGGTATGACGACGGGCTCGACGCCAGGCGTCCCGGGCAGCGTGAGCAACGCCTCGTACTCTGTTCCGTAGCTGGTGATGGGGTAACGCAGCGCCATGGTCGTCTCCTCAGATGATCTCGGACCAGTTGTCGATGTCGTCTTCGTCGAAGTACTCGTCTTCTTCTTCCGCCTCTTCTTCGAGGCCCTCGATGATCTTGTAGAGTCCGACGTCGTTATCCAGCCCCTCGCGCTCGACGACCTCGCGGCTCATCTCGACGAACCGCTCAGCGTCACCCATGTCCTCGAAGCGTCCATGCAGTGAGCCGTCGATGAAGACGGCGAAGTCTCCGGAGTAGTCCGGATCCGGAACCTCGGGCTGGGAGTAGTAGGCCTCCTGCTCGACCCGGCTGACCCAGTCGGTGTCTTCGTCCATGTCGTTGAGAATCGGCTCGACGTCCGACGGAGGCTCTTCGCTGTTGTCGTCCTCTTCGAACTCGAAGTCGGTCAGCTCGGCGGTCGTGTATTTGGCAACGACCCGAATGGTCCATTCGTGACGAAGCTTCTCAAGGAAATAGAAGTTGTAGGTGACCGAGCATTTGACGCTCGTTTCGCCCTCCTCGTCACACTTCGCGCTGTCCTCTGTCAGCTCGGCGAACTCCCCGCGGGTATAGAGCGGCCTGAGCGCTTTGATCAGATCATAGTCGTCGTTACGCCATGCGGCCTCGGCGACACTCGCGATCAGGTCCTGGTCCCAATCCAGGTCGTCGTAGTCGATGTTTCTGAAGTCGAGGTCCTCGACATGGGAGAAGAACTCGGACTCGTCGATGTCAGCTGCGCCGGCCACGATGACCTGAAGCGCAGTGTTGAATATTTTGCTGAGCACCTGCTTCGTGAATAAGCCGTAAGCCTCCTCGTTCTCCTCATCCAAGACGTTTCCGAAGAAGTGCTCGAGGTTGTCGCCCTGGGCGATGAAAAACCCGGCGCCTCCTCGCCAGTCCGATGCCAGCTGACCGATTGGTGAGGAGAGACCGAGCGCTTCGGCCGCCAGCTCTGCCTCGACGTCGTAGCCGCTGACGCTGACCGAGTCATCCTTGTCCTCTGGGAAGGAGAGGATCGCGTAAATCTCTTGGTCATCAACCGTGATCGGAAACTTGAAACCGCGGATCATGATCTGCTCCTATGCCTGCTCGATCGTCCCGACCGTCCGAACGCTGTAGTATCCGGAGTCTCCGATGTCTTCGTGATCCGCGGTCTCGTACTGGACCTCGTATGAGAAAGAACGTTCTGGCTCATCGCCCAGCGCGACGCGGAACACCTCGAGCACCTGCCAGTCCTGCTCGGACTCGGGATCGCCATCAGCCGCTCCGACCGCTCTGCGACAGCGCTCGGAGACTTGATATGAATCCTTCTGGGAGCCGAGAACCCGCATTGCTGTGAGCGGTTTTCTGCCGTCCTGCGCTTGGGAGAAGGCTCTGATCCTCTTGAGCAACATCCCGAGCGCTTCTGAGACCGACTTGCGAATGATCTGCGGATCAGTGAGCAGCTCCTCGCCCCTCCGGGTCATGAACCGCCGTCTGCGAGTCCCAACTTCGTCGGGGATGTGCTCCTGCGAGATCTCTTTGAAAAATTCTGTGAGGTCTCGCCATTCGAACTCGTCCGGCACGTTGTGGGGCTGAGCCACAATCGCTCTGCCCATTCCGAGCGCTGCTTCGACGGACACAGTGGACTCGAAGTACTCCTCGATGATCGGCCAGATGTGCTCGAGACAGCTCACCATGTAGGTGATGCTGCCCGGAGCATCGAGTAGCCCCAAGTTGGTGTTGAAGGGCGACCAGTCGAAGGCCAGATAGTAGATGAGCGCTGAAGACGGCTCGAGACCCAGGGCAAAGGCTGCCTCGTCGGGCTCGATGTCGAAGAGCGGCGTAATCTCAGCTGCATCCGCGATCAGGAGCGGCTTCTCCTCGTTGTCTTCTTCAATGATGGTCACAAGGAAGGCCATGGCTCCCTCTTCTCTACGGCCTCGAGCGCCCGGACGAAGTGACGCACCTGCCAGGCCTGCTCCTCCAGCTCCTCGGGAGCGTAGCCGTGACGGCGCATATACTCCGGTGGGTACTTCCGGTCGCCCTTGGCGGCCTGCTGCGCATCTACGGCAGTACCGATCAGGTAAGAATAGGCTCTGGCGCTGCGACGACCAGCTGCGATAAAACTTCGGGCCAGGGTCTCGATGGCCCCCACTGCCCATGTCGCGGCGGTATCGCCGCACGCCTGGATGTCGACAAGATCTGTTCTCTCGAGCGTTTTTAGCCAGGACGCGACCCAGTTTGCGGAACCTTTCGTCGGGGGGTTGGAGCTGATGTATTCGAGCAGCTGTCTACTGCGATTTGGGATCTCCGTCGACGAGTGGGTCCAGGCGTGTTTTGCGAAGTCGGCGCCGACGCGGACGCTGGTATTGAGCGAGGCTGGGCTGTATTTCAGCAGGAAGTTAACCGGAGCTGCTTCCCAGATCTCGATCGCATCGAGGCAACTTGGATAGGACGTCCGTTCGCCGCTGAGTGCCTTCCAGGCTCGCGCCGGCTCTGGATCGTAGCCTTCCCAAGACAGAACACCGTCCTGGGTGATCGTCATGGGGATCTGGAGGACGGTCCCGTCATAATCGACGCACTCGTGAATGAAGCGGATCATGCCCATGGACTCCCCTTAGGACTGATTGCGCGCCAGCGCCTCGGCCATCTGAAAGATTCGGTGGCCCTTCGCCTCCGAAGCGAACTCCTTGGAATAGCGATTCTCGTCCAGCGCCCGCAGATTTAAGTCGAGGTTTAGAATCGGCTGGATAATTCTCCGTCCTGAAACCACTCCTCGCGGATATAGGCTATAATCGTAGATCTCATACAAATACCTGAGGCAATCGACAGAACCATATATCCAGAATGGGGCGCCTCTAAGATATTTCAGGTAAAGGGACTGGCTCGGGACTCTAAGGTCAAGGTTGGGATCATGTTCCTCACGACGCGCCTTCTTTGTGGCGTTGGCGATGTTTTTGAGTACGTATTCTCGGGCCAACTCCTGATCCTGGGTAAACGCTTGGTCAAGCTCGTCGAAAATAGGCATAGACAAGAGCCACTTCGTCGAGAACTGAACGACGGTAAGCGGCGTAAATTTTACACCTACGGTCATTGTTGAGAACGGGGCCTTCCCAAATTTATCAAGAAACCAAAAGCAAGCGCTCTCTTTAAATCCAAGGGCGCCCTCGGCCAGATCTACCTCGATGTCGTAGAGCGACCCGTCGGGGTAACGAAAGACCAGCTGGCCCTCTTCGTCGACCAAGACGGTGATCAACCGGTCGTCGCGGCAGGTCAGGTAATGAATGATCGCTTCATTCATCTTCGAACTCCTCGACCAGCTCGTCGTACTCCTCAGGCCTGACCCAGACGTCGATCTCCGGGTCCCAGGGCTCGACGATCGGAATCTCATCCTGTTCAAAGAGCGGCGTCTGCTTCAAAAGAAACTTTCGCTCCGCGATCTCAGCTTCACGCGCGAGCCTGAGCCACTCGGCCACCTGCGGGGGCAGCCGACGGACGAGGAACATGCGGTAGTAGTCCTGCTGCGACCCATCGTAGTAGGTGACAGTCCCATCGCTGTCGATGCTGAAATCACGATCACTGAGGCAGGCCTCTGAGATCTCGAGCGCCCCCTCCGCGTCATATTTTCCGTAGTAGGGGATGACCTCGATCACCCGCTCACTGATCCACTTGTTGTAGTTGTGCAGCCACTCGCCCTGATCGTGCTCGTAGAAGACGCCATACTCACCACCCTCGTGAGGTTCTGGATGGTACGGGGCCGGTGCATCCTCAGCAGCTTGTTCGTCCAGCTTCTCCCTCTGCTTCTCGAGCCCGAGTGCCGAAAAGACGTCAGGCAGCTCCCCGGAGGCCGCAATTTCGAAAGAAGGCTCTCTGTCAGTATCGGTCTCGCTTTCAAACCGCACCGGATCCCAAATGGTGCGCTCGAAGTCCTCAGGCCACTCCATCAGCTCGATCTCGTCGGCCCACAAGCTGCGATCCACCGCAGACCACAGCCTGCAGTGCTCAGGCTGGGTTTCCTCTTCCCAGGTGCTATCCTGCAATGAGAACTCGTAGGCGGAGCCGTCCTGCTTGCGCAGCGACTTGAGAAAACGGGCGAGATCCGTCGCGAAGGAATCGTCTTCCTTGACCCACTGCTTCAGCAGCGGCCCCAGGTACTCGACCAACTGGTCCGTGTCGAACTCGTAGATGTAGGGCTGATGTCCGGAATACGCCCCCTGCCAGCGCTCCTTGATCTCGCCAGAAGACGCGATATCATTGAGCATCTCGTCGAGCGTGTTCAGCTCCTTCATCTTCTCCAGGATGCTCTCCCACAGGAGCCACAGGTCGTAGCCCGAGGTCGGCTCGAACCCCAGTGCCTGTGCGGCTTTTTCCGCCTCGATGTCGAGGGGTTCGTCGCCAGGGGCGGTGATGAAGATGCTGCCATCATCATCGACAAAAGCCTTCGATTCGTCATCCATCTGAAACTCAAACGGCATCGCTTACTCCATCCCGTGGGCGATCTCGACTGCCTGCCGGATCATCTGGTCGATAGCTTCGGCTGTCCGTGCGCTCGCCTCGAGAAACATCGAGTTGTGCGTTCGCCCCGGTTCCGACTCGCCCCTGACCTTCAGAAACTCTGTCAGGTAGCGAGACTCCTGAATTCTGTCCGCGACATCTTTGCGCAGCTGCGGTGTCCCGGCCAGCATCTGCGCGTTGAAGCCCGGCGAGAAGAAGATGAGCTTGGCCAGAGCGCGCAGAAAGGCGCTCGCCGCGCCGATAAGAGATGAGATGTTCTCCTGGTAGTTATCCTCGAGCCTCTCAGAGATCGCGCCGGTGAGAGACCTGTCAAGCTCCCGGATCTTATCTGACAGAGCGACCGTTTCTTCTCGCGAGAGGGTCAGCCCATAGGTGACATGCTGCTGCACAGTGGCCAGCGCCTCAAAGGGGAGCACTGACAGCTCGATTCCTACACCTTCGGCCAGCTCCATGACGCTCGAGTACGCCCAGGCGATTTTTTCCAGCCACGCGACCAGGACCGCGAACCAGACCTCGCCGTCGAGCGGAAACTCCCGGATGAAGATCGCCGATTGCGCCTCCTCCCACCCCCGGGCCAACCGCAGGCATTCTGTCGTTTCGAAACCCAGCGCCTCGGCTGCCATGTCCGCTTCGAAATCGTGGTTGTGGAAGATCAGATTGCCTTGCGCGTCGACTTCCATCACGACCTGGGCGCCGGAGCAATCGACTGTCGCCAGGATTCTCATCGCGCACGCCTTCTCGCTCGCTGCACGCGCCCCATTTCCGGGATGGCGACCTCGATCAACTCGTCTGTAGCGAGCGGAACCCGACGCCACTGTTGCTCTCCGATGTCTTGCTGTGCGATACGGTGCGTCCCGGGCTCGATGGCGATGCTGGCTGCCGCTGCGGCCCGGCAAAACTCCGGGAGCGCCTCGGCACCGCCGTGGGCCTCGAGCATGCCGATCTTCGCGATACCGTCCAGGACCTGCATGACCGCTTTCATGGCGTAGCCGGTGCGGGGGGTGGAGGTGCGGCCCATGTAGTACGACGTGCTATCTGCGATCAGCTGCCCCAGGTCGCGTCGAGCCTGTAGCACCTTCTTGTAGCGGTACTTGACGGTCCGCTTCTCGAACACCTTCTGCGCGAGCGAGATGGCGTGGTAGAGCAGCTCGAGCCTGTCCGGATCGTCAGCCAGGTCCGGATGCTCGGCGCGCGTATCGACCGCCAGCTTGGCCCAGGCCGTCGCCGCGACGCCGGAGTCGTCGATGGGCAGGAGCGCCAAGTCGCCGCAGAGCAGCGCGATGGGTTCCTCTTCCCAGGCGCTGATGACCTGGAGCACGAGCGAGGGGTTGAAGCCGAGAGCGGCGGCGGCCTCGTCGACTTCAACGTCGTAGTCATGGATGATCAGCTCGCCTGAGTCGAGCAGCGTAGCTCGCGTCCAGTCGGCCGGTTCGGCTGGGATGTAGAAATCGTAAGGCATTTTCCTACTCCTCGACCCATTCTTTGATGACCCATATCTTGCTGAATTTCTGCTCGATCAACGCAGTGCTGCTGACAACCCTGATCTGAAATGGGGCAGCCTCGGGGTCAGTTGTAGGAACAACCCTTCCGGCTTTGACAAACGCCAGGTTTTCGGTCACCCAACCAACGATGGCAGCCGCCATCACCCATTCGTTTTGCTCCTCGTCCAGGATACGCCCCTGATGTACAGCGTCGAGGAGGTCAAAGCACGCTTCGAGCGTCGTCTCCAAAAGCAATGATCGCGTTGCTTTCGAGGTGACCGATTCAGAGCCATCCTTGCGGACGCCCGTAATACTGAAGAGCAAACCGGCTCCTGCTTTTTTGTAGAGGCTCTTGCTGAATGACGCGAAGACCTGATTAAAAACAACCTCGCCAACCCGCCTGATCTCGTAGTAGAACGACAACGGAAGCGCGCCTCGATGCTGATGGAAAAGCGCATCCGTCATTGTCTTCCACCAGCTCTGGGTCAACGTCATACACAGCGACTGGTCAAAGCCGAGCGCTGCCTGCGCTTCGTCAACCTCGCGATCCCAATTGTGCACGACCAGCTCGCCGATGCGCGTCAGCTCGAGCGTCGCGGGTCCTTCGTCCAAGTCCAGCGGCGTGCAGGCGGTATCAAAGTACATCGGTTTGAACCCGAAACGCATCAGAGCCACCTCTGGACGACCCAGTTGCCGTCGGCGGCCTTTTGCACAAGCGCCTTTAGCGACTCGACCGCGACGCCGCGCCCCTGCTTTCCTGCGCTGACGACGGCCGTGTTGCGATCGATTACCTTAACTACAGCCGCTGCCAGGCACCAGACATCCTGCTTGGGATCATAGACGACGCCGCCAGGAATCTTATTAAGCAGCGTCAGGTAGGAGACGACCGAAGTGCGCAGCACGAGGTCTACAGCGACACCCGGGTAGTTGCGTTTCCCAAATTTTGAATGCCAGACCTTCTTTGGCGCCCCATAGACGTATTCATCGGTGGTCCGGCGCAATCCGGTAATCGTAAGTTCAAAGGACATCCCGGCAGTATCGACCCAGCGACTTGAAGGCTCCCGATACGTCGTCTCCTCGAACGCCTGCTCCGCGGCTTTTTTGATAAGCGGACCGACGCGAAGCAGTTGTTTTTTTATCGCTGTCGGCAACAAACGGTTACAGGAAATTTCGCACCGGCCTGGATGAGCAATTGCGTCGTAGACTATTAGGTGCCACGTGTTTTCGACCTCGAAACACTTCGATGGATCGAATCCAAGGGCCATGGCTGCTGCCTCCGCTTCGCGATCGTAGTTATGGAGGACTATCTCACCCTTGGTCGACAGCTCAATAAGTACAGGCCCATCTGCCGGGTCGAGCGGAGCGCAGTCCATCTCGGCGACAGTGGGATTGAATCGAACCCGCATCAGAGCCACTCCTTGATGAGCCATTCGTTTCGCAATGGGCTGCTCCGTTCTACGATAGCGCGCTTCGTTTCGACAGCTCCTCTGGAGCGCTGCTGCCTGCCTGCTCGCACAAACATGGTTTGATCGCTGATGACCTCATCGATCGCCACCACAACGACGTTTGTCTTCGCTTCCTCATCAAGCACCAGCCCGGTCGGGATGAACCGGAACACGTCGATCGCCGCTTGGACGGTCGTCTTGAGCTTTAGGCGCAGCCGGTAGTTAAATCGTGACCCCCCACGGGACGACCAGGCCCACTTCTCTTCAGCAACAACCTGGCCATTGACCGACTCGCTGCCGGTTTGATAGAGCCCGATGAGCACAAAATCGACACCCTGACGATCGCGCGAGTATGTCGAGCCAACCAGCATCCTGGCGATTGCGCTGCCCATTTCCTCGAGCATGCGGACAGCTTCGACCTCGAGCAACTCCGGGAGCGATCCCAGCTCGGTCGGCGTCGTGTCGTCGAAAGCGTCTTCCCAGAGCTGCTCGAGCAGCATACAACGGGACGGATCGAAGCCGAGCGCTATGGCCGCCTCTTCGGCCTCTAGATCGTAATTATGTAGGACCAGGTCCCCCCGCGGCGTCAGCTCACAGACGACCGGCGTGTCCTCATCGCACTCCGGACAGTCGTTCATTGTGAAAACAATGTTTTCGAACCGCAGCGTCCCTGACACCACATCACCTCAATCGTCGATATAGATGATCTCGTCGGCCCAGGCCGGTGGTGGCCATGATGCTGCCAGCTCCGCCTCGGTGGACCCGACGATCCCGACGATGAAAGTCGCTTCCATCATGCCGCGATCCTCAGGCCACGGCGTGTAGCCGTCGGTGAGCGCGACGATGATGTTTGGCGTGGGCTCGGCGAATGTAGCAGCGTTGAGCCCTGGGCTCATGTCTGTTCCACCGCCGCCGATCAGTTCCAGGTCCTCGATGTCGAAGACGCGCTCTGCAGACCGGACCGCTGTGTCAGTCACGAAGATCTGAACCCCGACTGTCTGGCCGTACTCTTCGAGCAGCTCGGCGATCTCGACCAACGCCTCCTGGAGCAGCGTTCCGTAGGCCGCGCCCTCCTCTGCCTGCGCCGAGGACTCGGGGCTGTAGGCCGCAGTGAACATCGAACCCGAGGTGTCGAGAACGACCGCGACCTCGGGGATAGGAGAGTGAGTGCCCGGAAGCACGAACCTCGGGCTCGCAGGCTGACGCCGGCTCAGTCGGCTCCAGGTGTAGGAGATGTCTCCGGAGTGATATTGAATCGCCTCTTCGATCGCATCGCGGAGCAGATCGCGCCAGTCGATCTTGGCCGGCGCCAGCTCCATGTCGGCCCACTCGCCGACCCAGTCTCCCAGGCCCACGCCGCGCCGCTTGGCGCCCTGGATAGCTTCGGCGACAGAGCGTCGAATGCGCTTCTCCTCGGCACGGTTGACCAGCTCATCTGTCTGAGGCAGCTCGCTCTCGCGATCCAGGCCGTCAGCACAGGACCCGCTGATTCCCTTGTGCGGATCGGTGTAGTGCGTCCAGTCCTTTGGCTCGGGTCGGCCACCAGGAGGCCCCTGACCCTCGCCTCCGGGATGGCCACCTGGTCCGGGATGGCCACCTGGTCCGGGCTCGACGTACTCCTCGCCCTCTTCTCCCTCTCCGCCGCCCCCGCCTCCGCCTCCGCCGATGAAATGCGAAGGCGGCCAGTGCCCCTCTTCCTCGTGCCAGGAGCCCCAGGGATGCTTCGGATCGCCGATATTGGCTCGCAGCCGGCGATTCTCCTCCCACTTCCTGCGAATCTCCTCGGCCTCGATCCACGAGGTGTAGCCCTCCTCGGGCGTGCGGTAGGGCTTCTTCTCCGGCTGCTGATTGAGCAGCTCCTCGAAGTAGACCTCGGTGACGTCCTTGTGGCCCTCGGGGAACCCGAGCTTTTCGGGGTGCCAGGGGTCGGAACCTGGGATTTTTCGAATGCGCTCGAGCAGCCCCTTGTCCGAATGAATCTCGGTGTCGGCCGCCCAGTTCCACATCTCTCCGGTGAAGTGATCGACTCCCCGCTCCTGGGCGCGGCGGTGATGCTCGCGGAGCAGGTGCCACAGCTCATGCTCGATGACCGCCGCCAGCGCTTCGACGGGCCAGTAGAGAATCTCCTCGGGGTCGTAGTAGCACCGCCAGCTGCGGTCGACGCCGAGCGTGCCGTAGCCCTGGCGCGGCACGAAGGTCAGCGCCATCGCCGCGCTCCCGAGATACGGCCTGCCGCCCTTTTCGTAGGGCGCGAGCAGATGACCGCGAGCGTGCTTGATGTGCTTGAGCGGATCGGTGTCGTACATCTCCCGCTCTTCGGGCTCTTCATCCATCGGTTGATAGCCCGACATACCGCGTGGGTTGCGGTTGTATCCGCGGGGGCGCGGCCCGGGGTTGACCATGAGGATTCTCTTACCTGTCATCGATCTCTCCTATTCGTCTTCACCTGGTTCGCGCTCTTCCAGGATGTCTTGGATCATGCCGATCGCCTGAGCGAACAGGCTGCCCTGCTCTTCCCTCAGCGTGAGCGCCCCGAGCCGCCCCCTTCGAGCACCAGGGGGCTCTAGACCCAGCCCATCTTCTTGAGCGACGGGTAGAACTTCTTCATCACCACCGGCGTTGGTGTCCACTTGGCCAGGACGTCCTTGTATCGCGGATCCTTCTTGATATCGACCAGCGAACGAGCCGCCATGACCAGCGTCGGAACGTCGTCGGTCACGTCGACGGCGTGCTCCATCGCCTGCCAGGCCCGATCGTAACGGTCGAGCGTCACCTTGCGCATGACGGCGTTGGCAATGGCCTGGCTCGTGATGAACAGCTTCACGATGTCCGGGTCGACCTTCCAGTCGTAGGGCTTGCGCAGGATCGCCTCGGGGTCGGGCAGGTCCTCGTAGCGGCGGAAGGTGAACAGCTCGCCGGCTGCTCCCTCGCCCACCGCGCCTTCGACGGCGGTCAGCTGCACGTCCTTGGGCGCTCCGGCAGCCAGCGTGGCGCCCAGCGCATCCGCAGCCAGCTCCCAGCTTCGAGGGCTCGGCCAGGGGCCGCCGGTCCTCTTGCTGCCGCGCTCGTCCATCTCGCGGGGCTCGGGCATCGCGAAGAGGATCGGATCATGCTTCGGTCCTTCTCGGAACTTGAGGAACGCTGCGATCTCCTCGAGTGCTTGCCGCTTGCCAGCGCTCTGGCGCCAGTCCGTGGGCAGCTCGAAGTAGAAGGGGCTCTTCCAGCCGAACAGCATGCCCTCGGCCCACTCGACCGCGGTCGGGCTCGGCCACTCGAAGTGGATCATGCGGTTTGCAGCCGGCGGCGGCAGGTCCCGAGCCGAGGCACCATGGCGCTTGCGGTTCGCAGCGCCGACGATGTGCACGGCGTGGCCCCTAAGCGGACCGCTCTTCGGGTCGAAGTCCGTGTCGCCCGCGACCTTCTCGTTGACGACGCGTAGCAGCGCGGCGTGGACGATGTCGCTCATGGAGCTGAACTCGTCCAGGAAGAGGATTGTGCGCTGACCGAGAACTGAGCGCTGTTGAATCTCGGCCGCCCAGCTCGGCGGGTTGAGACCGCCCTCGATGTTCGGCATGCCGCCGATGTCGGTGGGGTCTTTCGTCGAGCCGATGAGCGTGATGACCTTGACCGGCTCACCCTTGTTCATGAAGGCCATGGCCTTGCCCAGTCCCTTGACCCACTGCGTCTTGCCGATGCCCGGAGGACCCCAGAGGATCGTGGGGATGCCCGCCTGGATGGTGAGGCCCGCGGCCTGCTTTACGATCTCCGCGTCGGAGAGCTTGTCTGGGTTCATCCGCATGCGAGCGCGGCGGCTGAAGATGTAGAGCCCCAGCCCGATCGCACCGCCCACGGCAGCGTACTGCCACAGCGGACGACCGGTCTGAGTACCGTTGCCGGTGGGGACGGTCCCCATCGGGTAGGCGCCACAGTTGCCCATGGCGCAGCTCTCGATCCCGGTGACGGGATAGGGAGGACGAGCCGGGCTGACAGCCACACCGCTGCCGAAGATACCCACGTTTGCCGGTACGATGTGCGGCGCAGGCGTTGGTGGCAGCGCGGGGCTGACCCCGATGCCCTTTCCGAAGATGTTGACCACGCCGTCCTGGATCTGACCCAGGCCTGCGTTCGTTTTTTGGTACTCGTACATGTTCAAATCCTCCCAGATAGCCCCTATCTTACACTGGTTTCTTGCGATTCTATAAGACGAACAGCTTGCGCCAGCAGCCAGCGACGACACTTGTCGGCTTCAGGGAGCGGAGAGTCATCTGCGACATCATCGATCCCCGCTGAGTCACCGATCAGCGAAAGCAATTCGTAGTGGAACTCGTCCAGCTCTTCCCACTCGGTCTTGTCTTCGTCGAAGCGGTAGCCGATGTAGCCGATGATCATCACCATCGCCCCCCAAAATGCGTAGCGGGGGTCGTGCGTCAGATTCATGAACTCACAGTTGTCGTGGCGCTCGCTGGCCATGAAGAACAGAGGCATTCTCTGCTCGAGCAGCGCGTCTCCCATGGGCAGGAAAGCGAGCTTCCTCGCACGGTCACGGACTTCCTCAAAGACCTTTTGGCTCTTGTCACCCAGGGTGATCGCACCGGTCTGCACGATGTTGTCCATCACTGCGAGTGCCCAGTGTGTCAGCGCTGTCCCCATGAGCAGATCTTCTGTCATCAGCCAGAACAGTGGTCTCTCCATATCGTCTTGAGCACGGGCCAACCACGGTTCCGGTTCAAAGCCCAGCGCTACCGCAGCCAGCGCAGCCTCCGCGGCTTCCGGATCGGCCATCAGGTCGGTCCTCAGGATGACGTCGCCCTGGTTCGTCAGCTCGACGTAGAACTGGACGTCTCCTCGGTATCCGCCTGTGAGAAGGAGGCTCATTGTTACAGATCGTCCGTTCCGGCTTCGATGATTGAGACAGCGTGACCGCCGGCCCAGCGCATGAAGTCCTGCTGCTCATTCGGCGCAGTCCCATCCAACACATCCTCAAGCCGGTGCATTATCTTTTGATACCCTGTGATGACCATGCTCAGGTCTACCTGCCCGTCAACAACGAACCGTTTCTCGAGAAACTCGACCTGATCGAGCAGGGCGTAGGCGACCTCGTGTTCGGCCGATCCATCGTCTGTGTTGCGGAACAGCTCATGCGCCCCATGAATGAGGTCTCTCGTCCTGTCGCCCTGGCGTTCCCCGGCGGCTTCGAGCATCCCCTCTCTGATCCAGATGGTCTCACCGACCTCTTCAAGGTTGTCGTCTCGATACTGCTCCCAGTACTCGGGTTCCGAGTCCATCGTGGTCGGGCTCTGCCAATCATCTTCCTCGTCATCGAACAGCGACTTCTCCCGACGAGCCTCGTAGCTCTCATCGCGCATGAGTTGCTCGGAGATGTCTCGAGACTCGGAGACCAGCCCTTGGAAGATATCCGCCTTGTGACCCACCTGGAACACATCGACCACGTTCGCTGCCCTGTCCACAACGTCGGTCATCCACAGCTTGAACATGCCGTCGGTCATGATGCCTTCCATCATGAGTTTGAAGGTGGGTCTGGAGATGTCGTGCTTGTAGAGGGAATACCAGTTCGGTTCCGAGAACCCGAGGGCGATAGCCGCGAGCATCCCCTCCATGTCATCCTCTTCCATGTCCATCATGTCCGTCCGAAGCTCGACGGACCCGTCGTCGCTGATCTCGAAAACGACAGAAACGCCATCGAAGACGTCTTCGATGATGATGCTCATCCCAGCTCCAGCTCTGTCGTCCAGGCGTCGTAGATGTCAACCAAATGGAGCGTCTGATTTAGCTGGTCCTTACGATGAGCCTCTCGCACAAAGCCTTCGTTCAGACTGCGAAACTCAATCCTTTTACTCAGCGACTCGACCATCTCGTGGCTGACATCATTCGCAGCGGTATAGGCTGTTTTTTTGCCGTCCCAGACCGCAAGTGCCATCTCGGCCAGGTAGTTCATGGCCAACAGATGATGACGACCACCCGGCCCCAGGTTTTTGACAAACTTTTTCCTTTTCAGACATTCGACCATGTCGTGCTGCGCCTTCACCAGCCAGCCCCTCCTGACCGTTTCGGGCTCTTCCAAGCTGTTTTGGATCACCCAAAGCGCATGTGGCACCAGATCACAGGGTTGCTGCGGGCGTTTGTGATAGGAATCCATCATCTGTGGGTATCGCTGCGTCCACTTGAGCGCGATCCAGCAGAGCAGCCCCATGGGCAAAACATTCTTTTGGCAGACAATCCGACTGACCTGGAAATGGTTATAATCGTGCATCACGGAGAAACAGGGATCTCGAAGCAGATCGCGTTCCCGGAATCCAAGTGCCAACGCAGCTTTCCAACCTTCGATAAGATCGACCAACTCACCGCTGAGTGGATAGACGTTACCGTCTTCGCCGAGTGCGATCTTGAAGCGCTTCCCGCGTCCCTCCAGCTCACAGCTCATCCTGGCCAGAAGACCTTTCATCGCACCACCTCGAACTCGATGTCCCAGGCGTCCATCTCGTCAATGAGCGCGATGGTGCGCGCGATCTGCTCCGGCAGCACGATCTCCTTCGCGCCCTTCAGGGTCATGTCATACTCGGGCGCCATGTTCCCATCTGGGAGCTTAAGCAGCCTGAACTTCATCAGGTGGCGAATGTTCGCTACCATCATCTTGCGCATTATCTCGGGAAAGATGAGCTTCAGCTCGCCGCCGTGCTCATCCTCCTTGGTGCACAACGTGAGCGTCGCCTCGACAAGGTCCTGGACGCACTCGAGCAGAAAGCGGGTCTGCTGCTTGACCTTGTCTCGCCCAGCTGGCGGCGTCTCCCGGTCCCAAAAAACATTGCGCTTCAGCCAGCGCTCATGACTCGCCAGCCTGTCGGCGATGGCCGGGGTGCATTCCACGAGCGCCAGCCGGACATCCACGAGCGCCCACCTGACCGGCTTCATCAGATCCGCCCCAGGGTGGTGCGTGATCAAGGACCAGGCGATCATGGCGCGCTGTCGTGCCGTCAACGCATCTGTCGCAGCGACGAGCATGAGCGGCCGGCTCTCATAGAGCTTCCAGTCGTCGACGCAGGGATACTGTTCGCGTAGCTCCAGAGGGTCGAAGCCAAGCGCTGTGGCTGCGTCAGCCGCTTCGATGTCATCCTGGAGATCGGGACTCAGTGCGTAGAGCACGCCGTCCTCGCCCAGCGCAACAAGCGCGTAATCCTCAGGACCCTCGTAGATACAGGGCAGTCTGTAGCTCAGACCTCGCATCATCCCTCGTAGCACCACCACGTCCCGGCGCTCAGCTCGTAGCACTCCTCCTCGAGCCACTCGTCGCGTCGGGCCTCTTCGACCTCCTCGTCATCCAGTTTGCGCATCAGCTGTACGATATAGTGATCTCTGTAGTGCGCCTCGTTGACGCTCCGCAGGATGTTGTAGACCCGCTCTGCGTCGGCCAATGTCCTGTACCCTTTCAGCTCCTCCATATCGATACTGACCAGGTACGCTCCGTCGTCCCAGTAGACGGTCTCCTCCGGCAGATCTGGCTCGAGTTCGAACTCGTCCTCTTGCATCCCCAGCTCGAGCGCGTCGATGATGTCTCGCTGGGCATCCGAGTCGAAGTACTCGGCTACTTCCTGCCGAAACTCCCGCAGTGCCATGTCGACAAATTCGCCCTGGATACAGACCGGGAACGAGAAGGCGGCCACATGCCTGTGCTCCCCTTCTGCATGCGACGCGAGGAAGACATTGACGTCGAAGCAGTCATAAAACTGGTGGCCGCTCTCTCTGTAATCGCCCACGCCGCCGGAGCTGTCGTCGATGCTGTACTCGACACTGAAGGGCGACTTGTCGATGTAGCTGATCAACGCCTCGAACGACGAATCGTCGTAGTGCAGCGGACTTTCGTCGTCCGACCACGCCTCCCCCAGCAGATGAGCCAAAGCCTCCATGTACATCGGGGTGCGGAAGTACTGCGTCCCGTCACCCATGCGAGCCAGAATGAACTGCCGACCCGAGGAGTCGGTGTAGGGATCATCAGACTTGGCAATGAACTCGAAGGGCGGAGGGACGAGCGCGATGTCGTCGCCTTCGGCCAGCTTCGCGTTCCAGTCGATGTAACGCCGACCACCTTCGCGACGATCGACCGTGTCACCGATGCGAACCTCAAGGATCGTCGGGTCGGCCATGATCAGCTCGTTCGCCAGGTTGCGATACATCGCGATGACCTGATCGCGAGTCTCGCTCGACTGAACGCCCGGTCCTTCGATATTGTCGTAGACCACGACATCGGCGTTGCGCCACGCCCAGCTCTGAGCGATGACCGTCCCGGTTGGGTCCTCGATGGCGTAGAACGCGCTCCAGGGGTTCTCCACGCCGAACCACGCACAGGATTCAGCCTCGAGCCCCGGAGCCTGGCAGCAGGCCGTGTGCCGCCCCAGGAACAAACCTCGCGGGTCGTCGGAGGCCAGCTTGAACAGCCGCAGATCGCCCATCACAACCTCGGCGTCCGGGAGCTTCGACTTGTAGGTCACTTTTTTGGCAACCGCTTTCAACCAGCGCCGCTCCAGCTCCTTGTATTCTCCGGGATCAACTCCCCACCGTGCGGCCTCCTCGGCGAACGTCTCGTCGAGGACATCCTCGTATTGGGCGCTGGTGATGTAGCGGACGATATTTTTGGTCGTGTCTTTCTTGACCACGGACGGAAGACTATTCCAGGCGCCTGCGATCAAGTTCATCTGGCCAACCTGCTGAACCCTTATCCCCTCGGAACGCAAATACCTTCTCTTCAAAAACTCACCGAGCCCCGGTGCCGGCTCCTGCGGCAGCCAGAACGTTGCATCGTGAGCGTCGACACCCTTCTTCTGCATCCCGATGAGCCATTTCTTCCAGTCCGGTCCAAAGGTAAAAGCCAGACCGACGGCGCCGCGAACGATGTCTGCCTCCTGCAGGTTGTAGCTGGCCGACTTCAGGAAGCGGTAGGCCCGCAGATAGTCGCGCTTGGGAAAGTGGACAATGGCGCGAGTCGACAGATATTGCAGTTCGCGTTTTTTTGGCTCGTGTTCCTGCGCCTCGAGCCACAACTCCACTTTCGGCGCGGCTGTTACCGGAAACCGATGCTCGACCTTCTCAAGGAAAGTCTTGTAGGGGAGCCCGAGTGCTTCCTCGAGTGTGTAGCCGCCCTGGGCTGGCTCTGTCAGGTAGCCATGGTGATAGCCCAGGGCTCCAGGCCAGGCATCCTTCGGCAGGTACATGTACCGCGCCATACGCGGAGACGCATCGTAGAACCACTTGACGCGCCAGCGCTCCTTCGGCGCCAGGTTGTCGGTGATCCAGAAGACGTGTTGCTGGTCCTCGGGGCTGAGCGCGGCGATCTGCGGTACATGCACGGCGTACCAGACCCAGCGAAGCAGCTGACTGTCTTTTTGAGCAGCCTCGAACAACCACTTCAGGTTGATGATATTCGCAGACCAGTCTGGTTCATCTGCCGAATGGATGACCATCGCCAGCTTGCGGAATGTACTGAAAGGCAGTCGATCTGGCCTGCCGAGCGCCTGGTAAAGCTGCAGGATCGAGTCGGTTACAGCCACCCCCATCTCGCGTAGAGCACGTGAGTCGAGCGGCACGTCGCGCCCTGCGTCCCACAGCCCCTCCAGATGCGCTGGCGTCTGGTCGAGCGGCACCGGTGCCTCTTTGCCGACGCTGAGCGGCCCGAGCCAGTACTTGGGGTCCTTGCTACGGAGTGGGTTGCGAGAAAGATTGTTTCGCCGCATCTGGCCGAGCGCGACGAGGCCGCCTGCGACCGCTCCTGCGATGAGCCAGTTGCGACGCCGCACGTACCAGGGCACTGCGACCTGGTCGATCGTCAGCTCTTCCTGATCCTGGTTGCTGTTCGGCATCTGTTACCACTCGTGGATTTCGATGCCTGCCACGTCGGCGCCCTCAGCATCAAACGCAACTTCATAGATCCCGTTGTCGTATGCAAGTTGCAGCACATCGACAAGGGAACCGCTCAGACCATCTTTGTTCTTGTTTTCGGCGACGGTCTCTCGCGGCGGATAGCCTTTGTGCAAGAAGAAACGGTACCCCTGCTCGGTGTTGTCGAAATAAAGCCCAGACGCCTCATAGAGGCCTTTATGCTTCGAGCGGTAGGTCAGCTTATTGTCGTCCTGGTCCGTGATGTGCCCTGTCGAAACCGTGAGCACCGGCGTGACTTCATTTTCCGCGATGAAGCTGCCCAGCATTCTCCTCTCAGCGAAATAGAAGAACGGCTCGTTTTTGATTTTCAAGTATTCCCACACGACCGGACTCGCCTCGAACCCCAGCGCATAGGACGCCAGATCGGACTCAATGTCGTGTCCTACAACGACGACCTCTCCATCGTCGTGGATCTCGAAGTCGACATGCTTCACGCCGTGCCGCCTATGAATCGTCAGCAGCTTCATGACACCCCGCTCTATTTCGTCATCCTGAGGACAACGTATCCAGCAGCGATGCCAACGCCGAGCGCCAGCCAGTGGGCGTTGCGCTCAGCCCAGGTCTGACGCACACGCATCAATGCTCGCTGCACCTCCGGGCTCGGCCCCATCTGGAGCGCCCCCTCCTGGGTCGCCACCTCCACCGCGAAGCGGTTGACGAAGGGCTCGAGCGTCGACAAATCACTCAGCGGCATCTGTGATGGCATCGCGGCTTCGATCGGCATCACCCCTTCCCCATCTGCGCCCAGAGTTGGTCGAGCGACGTGGTCTGCTCGAAGATGCGCTTTGCCTCATCGAAGTCCGGGTCGGTCCACGGATGTTTCTCGTAGATCTTACGACCCAGACGCAGTAGACCCGGCAGCTCCTCGCTCGGAGGAAACATGATGCTTCGCTCCACACTCCCGCTGTCTCCGACCAAGATGAGCACGATGGGATCGTCGAGCATCACCAGCGCCGCCTCATCTAGGTGAAGCGCGTTGACCGTGACCTCACATAGGCCGCCAGGCGTCCTGAGGACGATCACAATCATCGCCACCTTCTTGCCGCTCGAGACATCGACCGCCATCAGCCCCATGCGCCACTCGAGCAGCACTCCTCCCGCTGGCAGCTGGGGCAACGCCTCGATGACATGAGACTCCTCTCGCAGCACGAAGGTGAATGCGAGATCGCCCGTTGTGGCGTTCTTCATCGGCTGCCAGATCATGGTTCCTGGCTGCGAGTGAGCCATATAAGGCAGCCACGCCATCCCCTCGGGGTAGGCGAAGGGGTTGCGCTTGGTCACGGCGTCACCTCATCCCGCATTGCCTGGCGTGCTTTCCACCAGCGGTAACCAAAAAATCCAGCCCCGCCGACGGCGACGAGCAGGACCGCTCCGACGCCCAGTGTCACAGCTGTTTGACGCCGGCCCTCCCGCGCCTCGATGGCGGCCTGCTCAGCCGCAGCTTCGTAGCCTGGACGAGCCACCGCTGCAGCTGCACGGCGCTCGACGCGGGCTGCAAACTCTGCAGCCCGCGCCT
>JGI10211J14876_10000245_pt1 | contig 22659 bp, 16 predicted proteins | sample Etolagsediment_FD_14876 | JGI IMG/M metagenome (IMG submission 14876)
GAAAATTGAAAAATATTTCTTTGAAAAAAATTTAAAAATGAATTTTGATCACGCCGCCTTAAAAGGGTCCGAAAAGAGTCAGTGCAACTGTCATTTTGAGAGGATGAAAAATTTTTTTCGTGACCAAATTAGTTCGTCTATAATAAGCATTTGGTCATAGCCTTTTTTCGCCCTTAAATATGTTGGAATATATATTAAAATGCGCTCAGTTCTTGACATGTCAGCAAAGTACCAAAGTGGTATAACTTAGAGTTGTTAGGGTTTATTTTACACGAGGGTTTGAATGGTAGTTATGTGTATTGGAGGCACTATTTATGCAAACGGGCAAATTTACGTATGTTATTTTTGATTTTTGGTGATTTTTTTATTAAAACTTTATATTTAGGTATTGTTTAGTATTTTTTAGTATATCTGTAGATGAACAACGGTGTAGATGACGAGGTTGTACCTATTGACTTTTATAATCTCAAACATTATGAAAGGGCATTTTTAGATTGCAATCTAGTACCGAACGAAATATGGAATATTATTTTTGGATTCGTACCTTTCCAAATACGCGGGATATTATTATTTGTTTGCAAAAAATGGCAAGCAGTTTTACCTCGAATTCAACAAATGGACATACTGTTCATGGCAAAACATGCATATATCAATTTGATGGAATGGAGTTGGGAAAAATGCGGAGAATATTTACAAGACCGTTACAGACAACATATTTGTATTAGGGCGGTTGCTCATGGTCATGTTGATGTTTTGAAGTGGGCACTGGAACACAAGTGTGTTTTGAACAAATACGTATTTAGCACTGCCACAAAACATAATCGGTTGGAAATATCGAAATTGTTGAAAAAGTATAACTGTCCATGGGATACATGGACCTTAACGAAAGCAGCCGAACAAGGCAGTTTGGAATTAGTCATATGGCTGCGAGAAAATGGGTGCCCGTGGGATAAGAATACAATGTATTACACTGCTTTGCATGGACATGTCGGAGTATTGAAATACTTGAATGAAAACGATTGTCCAAGACACGAATTGCTATGTGAAGCTGCGGCATCTTCTGGTAACATTGAAGTGTTGATGTTGGCACGAGAATGTGGATTACCTTGGTCTGAACGCGTGTGTGCTGCTGCGGCTGCGTCTGGATCTTCCGATATACTGAAATGGGCAAGAAATAACGGATGTCCATGGGACGAGTCAACGTGTATTTATGCAGCTGCACGAGGTCATATGGAAATGTTGAAATGGGCTAGATCTAATAATTGTCCGTGGAACTTACACGTATGCCACGTTGCTGCTGCACAGGGGCATTTAAACATCTTACAATGGGCGCATGAAAATGGTTGTCCCTGGGATGAAACCGTATTTGCAGCAGCGGCAAAACACGGACATATGCATGTTTTGAAATGGTTATTGAAAGAAAACTGTCCGTATAGCCCGATGGCTTCTGGAGCTGCTGCCGAACAAAATAATATCAAAGTATTAGAATGGCTCTACCAAAAAGGCTTGTTGTCTGCATCTTATGCCGGTATATACGCATCAGAATGTGGACATCTATCTGTGTTAATGTGGTTGAAAGAAAAAAAATGTATATGGAATCTAAGACAATGTCTGACCGTAACCGAAAACCCGGAGATAAAACAATGGCTAAACATGCATATCGTGTAACCGTATAACTAAAATTGTGTTTTTCTTCATTCAGCCAGGAAAACGAAATACATATGAAAAATTATAATCTTAAACATAACTTTAATCATTTTCACTGAAAAACAAATATTATTAGAAAATCAGAAAAAAGCAAAAACTGGAAAGGTGTATTATAGTTGATTCCATGGAGGCCGTGACAAAGTCTAATCCACTTTTAAAAGAATATCATAGACTGCTGAGTTGCCAATGGGTTTGTTATACGTGTAACGACAAGTATAAAACATGTGCGTTTTGTTCCAAAAGAGCCAAACATATGAAAAAGTGTTCTGGGTGCAAAATAGCACGGTATTGTGGAGAAGACTGTCAAACATTGGATTGGAACACGCATCGAGACTTTTGCAAATGGATTATGGGACATTTCGACGACGCAGAAAATGATGATGTTTGATTGATGATTTTGTAGATTAAAAACAAAATGTTTAATATAATATTATACCACTGCCAAGATGATGGACGAGCACGGCGATAGCAACGACGGGGATTTAGTTTTTATTCCAGATGAAGAAATGGAAATGGACGAAGCCTATATGGAAGTGGGTCATAGATCAAAAAACAGAGATGGTTTAATTCCCCGCCGAGAACCTACTAGAGTTGTTCTTACTCGGGAAGACGGGACTATGTTTACGCCGTTTACGCCTGAAATAGCTAAACAAATAGCTTTACAAACTGGCACGATGTCTGGAGAAGAAATTAGAGAACACGAGCAGGCGATGGACGACATTGGTAGAGCAATTACAAAAATGGAGTTTACTATAAGTACTGATGTTGTAAACGAAGATGGTATGGTAACAGTCGAACACCGAACTGCTGATTTGGGAAAGAAAGAGGATTTAGAATCGCTAGAATCTCAACATCATTATTCCATCTATAAATTCAAAGAAGACGATGTAACTACCGAAGCTGAAGATATTAGTGGAAAATTATCTTCGATTGATTTGATTGGATATTTTGATCCTGGGGATATGATTCAATTTTCGGCCGAACAGATCGGTTTATACCCGATTATCGAAAGCGACGAATCTGAAATGGTGGAAGAAGATAAAGGTAAAGAAATTTTGGAAAAATTCGAAGATATGGAACAGCATCCGTTAGGAGAACTTAAACGAACTAGACATTTTCCTTTGGATTCCAATGAGTTAGGAAAAATTCATCATACGAATTCGGATGCGTTTGATGTATTTAACAGAGTACCAAGTTTGCTGTTGTCAATTCCGGTCAAATCTCCTTTCATCACGAGTTTGTTGATTGACCGACCATTTCCCGTCGTTGACAATTCGTCCAATCTTATACGTATGTATGGAGCAGCACATGCATTATTGGAATTGGGTGCAGCGTATGACGTAGATTACGAATGTCTTTCACGTCGCAATTTCAAAAAGACTTATGATTTATACCGCGCTCGCCGTATTAGAATATCAGAAATTGAAAACATGTTGAAAACAAAAGGCAGGTTGACTAGCGAACTTTCTGAAGAATACGACAGGTTGAAAGCCAGACAAACCTTTTTACATTTTTCGCACTATTCTCCAAAAGAAAAAGCCGAAGTTTCACGATGGGAGATTTTCCCCGATCCATTCGCGGAAGATCCATTTACGTCAAACGAAGCATTTACACCTGCAATTGGGACAGAAAATGCCTTGAAATTGTTTGAAGTTACGTTTGATTTATGGTTTTCGAAGGTTCCCGAAGAGTGGATGACAATGATATTACCGTCCGCTGATATAGCACGACAAATTATGAAACACTGGTTTATGCGAGAATGGTGTTTGAAATTAGTACCGGATTCGATGCCATCATTTGAACATTTGAAACCAAATTTTGTTAATGCACAAAAATTGGCTACACGAATGACAATTTTTTATCTGGGGAAAATAGAATTACGCAAGAGACTCATGTGTTGGATTTATTATGAAATGGAATTCGGATTACTTCGTACAGAAATGGAATTATTTGAACTCTGTTTTCATTTACAACAAGTGATTGCTGATCGCGGTGCCTCCCCTGAAGAACCATGGAAATCACTTGGATTGGAAGACGAAAGAGATTTATGGAAATACGTATACAACCAAATGATATTTCCTTCAGTAAGGGATACGCTTGTCAATATGGAACTATACTTGCTACGTCGTTCGTTCGAAGGACCCGATATAGACATGAATCGTTGGGGGTTTTTGTGTTCGTCTGATTTAAATTTGGCGGTACAAGATGAAACATTCCCTGTATCAGACGAACAGAAAACATACCACCCATTTTCAAACTATGTCACGGATGTTTCAAAAACTACATTTACATGGTATCGCGATATCCTTTTGAGAGGAATATTGAGAGAAGCCCCGGTCGTAGGTGATGAAGGACCATCTGAATCTTCTTCTAGACTTCAAAACCTTGTGAAGGACACGATTTCAAATTTTGTGTGTATACAAAGTACCACAATCGACTCTTCAAACGGACCGGTAGATCTAAAATGGTCAACTTTCAATTACGACGCATTTCATTCATTTGAAAACGATAATGAAAAAGTATTCCCGGATTTAGAATGGTCTCCAACAATGTTTGTCATGAGACAATACTGGTCATTCATTATATGGAGTACACAAGTAGACGACAAATCACTAGATGACAAATTGACCAATACTGTTTTCGAGATTTATGACTTTATACCAACACTACAAATGATGTCAAAATCTGTCAAAGACTACCCAAAAATCAAAGAAAAAGTAGACGCCCTTTGTGAAAAACTCGGCCATTCAAAAACCACTAAACGTACTGGCAAAACGAATACCCCCGTGTATCAAGAAAAAAAACGCCAAAACAAAGAATAAAACCCCAAATATAAAAATACTTTAAACAAAATACATCATCTGAAATATCCTATTTTGGTACAAAACGGCACTGTCAAGAACTGAGCGTGTTTCAATGTATATTCTAACATATTTAATGGTGAAAAAAGGCTATGACCAAATGCTTATTATAGACGAACTTTTTTGGTCATGAAATTTTTTTTTCATCCTCTCAAAATGACAGTTGCACTGACTCTTTCAGGACCCTTTTAAGGCGGCGTGACCAACATTCATTTTTCCAATTTTTTTCTAAGAATTTTTTTCAATTTTCAATTGTGGCTACGCCGCCTTAAACGGGTCCCAAAAGAGTCAGTGCAACTGTGAAAATCTGAGGATGAAAAAAAATTTGCATGACCAAATTAGTTCGTCTATAATAAGCATTTGGTCATAGCCCTTTTTCACCATTAATTATAAACTATTTAACACTAAAATGCGTTCAGTTCTTATCATGTTTGAAAAGTATAAAAATGGGGTATTTCAGATGATGTAATTTGTTTAAAGTATTTTTTTAATTTACAGGTATATGTCACGTTGTTTGCTATTCGACCGGGTATCCTTTTTTACAATAGTAACACAACTGTTCATATGGGTTACGTTCCTGGTAACATCCTTCTGTCAAGCATGGTACCCATTCGTCCGGTTCTTCGACGGTGGTCGGTGTTTTTTTGTGGCGTACTGTATTCGAATCGGTTGACATTATCACTACGGTATTGGGCAGAGAATAATGAGGTTATTCATTGTAGAAAGACGAAGATAACACATTCACTGAAAATGTTATTGAACACATTCACTGAAAATATTACCAAAAAAAATATATTTGTCCATTTAGTTCTTGGACATGTTTTATATTTTATGTTTGTAGAATATTATTTTCGACAACATGAAACTTTTTGATATTTTGGTTTGGTATGATTTTATACATTAAGTAAACGAGACATTGTTTGGGTGGTTTGCTTACCTATTGTACTATTATTAGAAAGCAGGCGCATCAAGATCGATGATTGGACAAGAAGATGAAGATAAAATTTGGGAATGTTTTCGCGAAGCTAAAAAATTAATGTGCAAAGATATTTTGAAAACACCCAAGGTTGAAAATCAAATTTCAAAAATTGTTGGAATGTGGTTAAGAAATAGGGAATATACCATCGGTCCATGTGGTGCTAGATTTGGACCGCGATTGCCAAAAGGTGCACACATGTGTAATGGAGGTACATGTGGTAAATTTATTGAAATGATAAGCAAAGAACATCAATTATATGGATGTCTTTTATCTGGATATACTCATCAGTGTTTAGCTGATGGTTCAAACTGTCATTGGTTAGAAAGTGATAGTATTGGCAATATGCATTGTGTGTATAGTGGCGTTTGTCGTGGAAATACGATGTTAGATATATATCAGTCAGTACGCGATCGTTGTGTAAGTGTAGACGAAATTGTCAGCGCCCATGAAGAACAAGAGATAGACGTGGTGCATTCTCTTCGAAAAAAAGCATATTCAAAACAAATGTTTCAAAGCCGAATACCCGATGATAGAGCTACTTCTGATAGAACGTGTTTGGATACAGATCGTATCAAAGGAAAGGATGCATATAAAACCATTAGTACTAAAACACACAAATCTTCTTCGGGTAGGAAATGGAAACACCAAACCAGAGGCGATTTGGTTTCATCATCTCCTTCTTTATCATCCATTCGTACTAATGACGGACCGGTTAATGCAATGGACGGCACTTCCATAGAAGTGAACACATGGACCGGAAAACGGGGATCTAGGGGAGCACATCGGTATTCTAAGGGACGTGCCAAACAAGGTTCTATGGAATCATTTGCACATGTCAAGGTTAATTTATCCCGTGATGATGTATTGAACCCAAACCATTTAAAAAGAACGCGTTTTGACGATGTAAGTCTATTTGCTCATCTAGCATGTGTTGTATGCGATGACTTGCGTAGCGGAAATGCCTTTGAAATGTTTTGTTTGGAACTTGAAAACGAAGCGAATATTCTATTACATGTTATCATGTCCAAAGGCAAGATTCGTGATTTGCACACAGCAAATGTGAAAAACGACATGCTCAAGCATATTCGGAAACAAATTTCAAAATATTTGACAGAGTGTAACAATCACAATCTTGCACCAAATATGCATGTAATGGATAACATCTACGATTCGCATATGACAAAATTGCATGCTACCGAGAATGCAGGGCAGGCGATTTCACCTTTGGTGATACTAAAAACTTGGGCACAAATAGGAGTAGCAGCATGGCTTGTATATATGCTTAGTATTGGTGGATATCCTTTTGTGAATAGCGAACGGGGAAATAGGGTAGTCGATTGTATATTCCAGACATCCAAAGAACGCTCCGTTTTCGCAAAAAAAGTCAGAGGCAACATACACCCAATTTCATACTCCTCTTGTTTCAGACGTTTCATTTTGGGATTCATTTTTAAAATAGGCCATGGGGATATTATAGTGGATAAAACCGTGGTTATTAAGAGAAATATGGATATTTACAAGAGTATTCCATCATACGAAATACTAGACGGAATTTCCAGTGCAGCTGCACAACTTGCTGTCAATATGCATGTCAATAAGAAAACCGATTCAACTTCTATTTTGGGATCTCTTGGTAACCAGTTGGATATTTTACTCAATGGGAGATTGCTTTCAACGTTATCCATCAAAGAAGCCAATATCATAGTTTTAAAGTTTGTACCCAGTATCGAAAAAGCAAAAGTAGGACCACTATTTATCAACACAATAACACACATTATCAAAACCCAAGGTTATCACCGTGATACCTCTTCGGATGAGAAAAAAATTACTGCTAAACCATTCAATCTTCTCGAGGATGGTTTTATGAACAAAACATCTCCGTATATGACAATATTATCAAAATACGCCACAATGCCAAGTTTGTAATTATAAAATTACCGTGAAAAAATACAATATATGTGTTTTACTTGATGTCATTCATACATTACGTTTCCATAGATTTTTCCTCCAATCTATCGAGATAATCGTTCATTATGTCCAATTGTAAACAAAGAGATTGTGTCCCCTTTTCGATTATCGTATCAACCAATCCGCTACTAATACGTTTCTTCATATTGGAAAATTTCAACGTTAAGGCATGAAGCGAAAAATCATCCCGAACATGCATTCCCGACCCATTTCGCTTCATTTTGTTGTGTCTCATATTAGCACTGAGTGTATGATCGTCTGTTGTATCACGTTTTCGTTTTCCCGAGTTTTCAGAAGATATCAATGCTATCGGTTCTTCTGATGACATTTTCACATCATCTACTACGCATTTATCATATTCCTCGTTATTCGATTTGTCTTCTTCAACAAGATCAATAATTGAAATATGCTTTTCAACTGTTGTTTTTTCGACACCGCCGCATTTCGGTTTAAGTAATAAATCAACGGGTACCGGAATCCCCCTAAAATGAACTGATGTCCAAGATCCATCTACATTCAATTTCGGTAAATGCGATGATAGAATATGATCTATATGCCATGCGCATTTAGCATATTGTGCATACAGTCTGATTAAAAAGTGAAACCCATCATCATCATCATAATCGCCGCTTCCGACTCCCCAGAAATAATCAATTGCACAACGGACTGCTTTGATCATTTCAATTTTGTCCAATGTCATTTTGTTAGGATAGAACTTCTTAAGAAATTCGTCGTGGACGCAACTAACACTTGATTCCACAATATGTCCGAGATGATACACACTTTCTGGTAGCGATCGTATCGATGTTTGTTCTTTTTCGGGATACTGATCAAGTTGTACAGTACACAAAAATTCTTTGACTGGTGGTTCGATTTCTGTATCGTGGTTATGTGTTTTGTTTCCTGGTTCGTTTTCGTCATAATCAAATGGTTCGTTAGGATTGACGTGTATATAACACACGTCTCCTTCCACCGATTTGTGGTCGAAACACCCACTAAGAATAGAAGAACATACTCCTTTTCCTCGTACAGTACTCAGCTTATTACCTATAAAGGTTGTAACATATGCCTTGCTAGGTACGGTCCAAACGGTTTCTATCATATTCCAAAAGGAACTTTCAGAATATAATTCCTTCAAACGATCAAAAGCAGGTTCAGTGAAACTTGCTCGAAAAACACTTTCTATGGCAAATTCATATGGCCCCTCTTCTACCTCTACCTCTTGATCGAGTAAAGGAAAAATATTACCATCCTTTTTACCACCCAAAACCATCCATATATCGTCCCATGTAGCAGAAGACAATTCCCAGTGTTTCACTGAAAATTTCTTCCGTATGTGTAATATCCACAGTATCAAGGTTCCTAAAAAGAATAAATATACAGAACTTTCAACATCCTCCACTTTGAAAATCATCGGATATCCATCTTCATCCTCATCGTCGTCTTCGTGTGATATCGGGATTTCACATTTTCCCTCAAGTTTTTGTTCTTCGTCGAGGCATAAATTTCCTTCTTCGATTATCGAAGCAAATGACGATGAAAACAACTTTTTTAGGTATTCCGGACCGCCAACTTCCGCGAACTTTTCGACAAACGTCTCGTAATATTCATTGAGATTTTGTGTCCACAAAGGATTCCAGCTCCCATCAGCAATTCTTTTCTGAAAATCTACCTCACCACCCATTTCCGGAATATCTATTTCGTCGCTATTGTCCAAAGAAAAAGACCGATCAGGTGGGTTTGTACTGGTTATATCATCAGTTGTTTCCAAAATATGTACTTCTTCAAGTTGTTTGTTCATTTTCGTGTTTTCTTTTTCGCAAGTTGTCCCATTCTTATGGAAAATATTATCCTTCGAGATACTCGTTTTTTCTTTACATGGATGTTCTTCAGGATCAATATCTACTATATGTTCATCATTGACTTCGGATATTTCTTCCGAAGAACGTGCAATTTCCGGAGTACATCGTCCTTCGAAAACTGATATACTTATATCATCACCTTCGGGTACATCGGGAACATAATTGTCAAAACAGACGTATTTTTCTATAGAAGGATCAAAAGTTTCTTCCAATGTAGAAATCAACTTGTCGTTCATCATATCCTGCACCGACTGCATTGCCGAAATGATAATGAAGGCTTTCCCCAAAAGAGATGTTGTAATTAAATTTTTATACAAATAATCACTGAAAAAAATTATTTTAATAATTGCCCGGTTAGTTTTTGCGCATCCTAGAAACAACACGCTCAACATTTTGTCGATTTCCTTGATCTCCATTTATCATTCCTTCAATGTAAACAAATGATCTCATGTTGGATTGTACAATATCTAATTGGACTAAACTTTCCCAAGGCATTGACATTGGAACCCCCATTTCCGTTGATGATGAAGAAACAGGGATAATAATATCGTCGCTACCATCGTTGTATTTATCCATTTCTTTCTGGAAATACTTCCGTAACTAGTAATGACTTTCTCCGTGCAAAAAAAATAAAAAAGTACAAAACAGTAATTTAAATATATAATGATAGTTGTTTACTATTAAGTACAATAGATCTTATCTATAAGATATACCTTTATTTTGAATTTTTTTTTCACACGAAAAAAATTGTTACTATTTTTCATATCTGCCGTCCACTTCACTGAAAGCGTCGAAATTGATGGATTTGGTTGATGTCGGCGTTGCATTTTGGAAACGATTACCTAAAGATGCAACAAGAGGCAAATCATTTTTTGAAAGAATGATACAAAAAAACCAAAGTATATGGCATACAGAAACGGCCTTTCCAGCAGAATTGCTAGATCCTTCGCATCCTATACGTTCAAAATTAAGCGGAAAAGATTATGTTGTTGCTTATGGTATTTTTTCGAAAAAACGCGATGGATCAATTGGTACTGTTTTTGAAACTCCGCGAGAATTTTCAGCCGATAATTATACTTGGAAATGGTTACAAGTTCCTAGATCAAAAGCTATTACGGCTATGCGTTTTGCGCAATCGCAAATTGGAAAACCTTATGATTCTTGGGGTCAATTCAAAGTTATATTTAAACCAGATTCTGTTCATAAAAACACCGATAAGTGGATATGTTCTACACTTACGGCGTCAATTCTTTCACAATTAACCAATACGATGCGTGGAGTCAATCCCGGCGCTGTGTCTATGGATGACATATATGATTTATTGGATAACGAAATTGAAATGACTAATAAGTTTTCGCCAAAACAGCGCTCCAATATTTTGAAAAGTGGTAACATTTACTCTACTTACGCACCTGTATGAAATATCATCGTCACTGTACCTATGTATATATTCACCCAGCATAAACCCCGTTGCTCAAATAAAAATAAGAAACGGCAAATCAATATTCATTAAAACAACTGTATTATCATTTCGAGTTTTCGCTTGATTTCTTAGTATTCAGTGTGTCAAACACGGTTCAATCGCCGCAAACCTCTTGAGAATTTCTGGATGAGAACCACAGTAAGTATCGACATGTTCAGGACGCATTGTTCCAGACATTCCCGATTGGGACCGAACCGTATCACATCCGCGTAAAAAGTCAATAAAAGTCATTGTTATCGACTTAAGATAACTCTGAAACGCTTCCCTGTTCCATTGATATTTGTTATTCGGGTCGACCATCCATAACATTAAGCGATTAAAACGCATCTGAGTCGGAACAGGCGTGTCCAAAGTCAATGCCAGTTCATCTTGTTTGTTTTTAATAACGGTAACTTGACTTCGAAGACTTTTTCGTCGTCTTTTCGTAATAGGTTTGCGTACATTGTCGTTTTTGTCAACCGTTGTTCGACCATTCGCTTTTCCGTTTTGCGTAGTGTCCTTTTTATTTTTCAATATCTTAGTAGAAGTCGATCCTTTGTTTGGTTTGTTTTTTAATCCCTTCGATAGTTTCGGTGTCTTCGTTTTTGTTTGGAGTGTTCGCGGCATTTCGAAAAAAAACTAATTCAATATCTAACCGTTTCTGTTGCTATAAAAACTGAACCGTAAATGAACCAATAAATGGTTTTTTTATATAAAACAATGTATTCCATATTGTCCATTTTATAATATTACAACCACGTACGTATTGGTATCGCCTCCTTAATAAATCAAAATAGATGTCCCTCAATCATTTCCCGAAAAAAATACGTCAGATATCTTACTACGACATCAGTTCCGCAAATTTGTCCGCAATTTTTTTTGAAAAACGCGTTTTACCTACGTTTTTTATCCGTTGTTGTTCGGTTGCTGTTTTGAGTGTATTTTCAAGTATTTCGGAATGATGGTCTAGTAAATTGTAATATTGGTCGTTTTGTTCCGCTGTCCAACACCCTCGATCGTGCCCCCAATTTTTGTTCATTTTACCGATTCCCTTTCGTAACGACTTAGATATAGCTACAACAGAATCTGGTTCCAATTCACTAAGTCTTCGTGTTTTACCAGGATTAATATTTCCTATGTCTTCGAGATATATCATATGTCTATCAAACACCGCAGACTTGTATGCTATTAAAGCCAGTCGCATACATATTGTAATCAAGATCACCAAAATGAAAAATCCAAATACAGCACTAATCGCTAATTGCATTGTTGTTGTTTAAAACGGTCAAACATATACAGGTCTTTCCCAGAATAAAATACTATAATATATATCACTATATTAACCCCAATAATGGTAAACATATCCAATCCGTCCATTCCAAAACTCTTTTTGGTGTTTTTCATACATAAACGGACATAACAATTTTTTGGTAACACTTTCGGTGAAATGTATATAAACGGTCATAACTGATTTTTGGTAAGATATTCACTGAAAATGTTACCGTTGTTACGCTGGTGTGCCAACCCATCACAACACAAAACCATGGCTCTTCAACAAACTCTCCCTGTACCCACTACTGGTACCTGTGCAGAAAACCCCATTGTCATTGAAGATGATAACACGGTCTACTATGGAACTCCTCCTTACCGAGACCCCGAGTCTCCTGTGTTTACTGATTCTAACTATCACACACCTCCTTACATTCCAACTTCCCCCGATTTTTGTAGTTTCGCTTCTCCTTGCTACTGTAACGAATACTGCAATTCTGACCCTCGTCTTTCTCCTTGCTACTGCCCTTGTCACGATAACAACTCTGTCCAAACCACGGGAGACCAGCCCTCGAGTATCTGTGTGAACGAGGATCAATGCGACCACGTTACTTGTGTAGTATGTATGGATAGAAAGCGCGACTGTTATCACACTGAGTGTGGTCATGTATGCACATGCATGGAATGTGCTTTGAAGATGCAAGACGAGAGACCTTACGTTGGCTGCGGCGAAGAGTGTGACTGCGAAAGCCATATCAAGTATATATGTCCCTTGTGTCAGACCCTAAGCACGTTTCTGGGTAAAGCGTTTATATAAATACATACTGCTTTGTTGTATGGTTTGTTATCCCGAATAGCCATAACTGTTTTTTAATCCCACTTTTCGTAAATACGTTGATACAAGTTACTACCGTAGCTTCTATGTATATTTCACCATATATTAACGTAGTGAACGCGCGAAATATAATCGCTACATAACCATATGATAAAATATACATAGAAGCTACAGTAGTAAACTGTATCAACGTATTTACGAAAAGTGGGATTAAGCCCTGTGTTAAATTTACCATATATTAACGTAGTAAACGCGCGAATATAATCGCTACATGACCATATGGTGAAATATACATAGAAGCTACGGTAGTAACTTGTATCAACATATTTACGAAAAGTGGGATTAAACCCTCTGGTAAGAGTTTCAGTGAAAGTCTTACCAGAGGGTTCGCTTGTGCAACGACACTTCACTTTTTCACAACACTCCTCGACTACTCCGAAAAAAAATCCGATGGCTACCGATAGGCCACCGTTGAAAGATATTGTCCACGAGTACCTCAACCCTTCCCACGCTGTCAGTTTGATGAAATATAGGATGCGGAAGGGAACGTCCAAAAAAGGGGAGTGTTCAAAAGTTGATTTTTTGAAAGAGTACCGCAAGTCGGAATTCAATCCTTCTTTGAAAGAAGTACTGCGTACGGAGTCGGGTAATGGTACCTTTACAACCCACGAGTGTCAGATTGACGAGATTGAACAACGAACCCTTGTTACATTGGAGGGAACGATCACTGATGGACGTATTTCTTTTGTGGAAACGAAGACTCCTGTTCCCCCTCCTAGTGTGTTTCTGGAACATATGAACATGGACGAACAGCGGGTTTATAAAACCTACTACGACATCACCGGTGCTACGCCGCTGTGCTACAAGAGTCATACCTGGGAAGGTGATGTGATGGTCGTGACTTTTGGATCAGCCACCTTTAATCTGCTCGGGGATGAACCTCTTTGGAATGATGCCGAAGAAGTCCATCGGATAGATGCCAATAACCCCGCAACACATCTGCACCTTGGCGATAGGACCGTCATGGCGGCATTTATAGAACATTTCGACCCGGATACGTCTCCGAGTGTATCGAGTTCTGAATCCTCTAGCCCCCCGACCGTTATCAACGAAAATGTTTCGGAATCGTCTATCCCTAATACTACCGTTGGAGGAAAGAGTCCGAGACCCTCCGCCGCGCTATCAGCTTCATATCCTACCGTTGGCGGAAAGTGTCCGAGACCTTCCGTGTCCTTTTCTGATGACGTTCAAACACATCGGTGTGGAAAAGCGCCTGTTCCTGGGTTCGAAGCATATGATACCGAAGCAATTGAGGATGACGGATCTGAAGAGGATGAGTCTGATGTTGAGGAGGATGAGTCTGATGTTGAGGAGGATGAGTCTGAAGCGATGGAGGAGGATGAGACTGTTGGAAGTTCTACTCGCCCGCAAACTGGTGTCAAATCCCCAGTGGTGATGGGTAGGTTAAAACGCAGCTACGAGGAGGAAAAGAAAGATCCTACGTGGTCTCCAGACGACGACAACGAGGAGGAGGTTCGTTCACCTCTGCCAAGGTACAAGAGAACATTCAGAGGCAGGAAAAGGAAACGGGACGTGCCCAGGAGACAGCTCAAGTCTCTGCATGGACGGAAAAAGGTTGCATGTGAAGATTCATGTTCATGTTCTAAATGCACTATGTAAATATCGTTGTTGTTGGATTATTTGTTAGATAACAATATTTTCTTGATCTTAGAATAAGTATTGCATGTATAAGGACTATCTCCAAACATTTAGAATTTCCGAATCGCGCAGAGGCGTACGTATATTCAAAGCCATGGTGCCTTCACTTGGTAATGTTACAACACATATCCTGACGTCGCCAACTGTAGCATATTATAACACATATCTTGACGTCGCCAACTGTAGCATACTAATCACATATCTTGACGTCGCCAATTGTAGGATAGTACAACGCATATTCTGACGTCGCCAATTGTAGCATAGTACAACTGAGTGAAGGTTAGGAACAATTTATTATTGATATTTTATACATCACCCATATAGGTGTTGATTTATGCTATATCTCATGTCAGGTCTTCCACTCTTTGTCATAGGCGTATCGTAGTCATAATCATAATCGTCATAACCATAATCCCAGTCATCGTCCGAAGCACCAGCATACCAGTCTCTGGTTATCCTATTTGCCGTGTAACGCATATCCGGTGTTCCGTCGGCTTTTAAAGGTCCAGAACTACTCGAAGTGTATATGTCATCTAATCCATAATCGTCGTCCTGGTCGTCCGAATCGCTACTATATCGACCTCTGGTTACCCTATTTGCCTTGTAACGCATATCCGGTGTTCCATCGGCTTTTAAAGGTCCAGAACTACTAGGCGATGTGTATGTTGTCGACGAAGGGGTTTCGTAGTTCGCTTTATAACGCATGTCCGGTGTTCCATCTGCTTTCAAAGGGCCGGTTTTGGAAGGGTTTGAAGGACTAAGTACCTTTGAAGAGACCGAAGCAGTGCTCCTAGCATCAGACTTTTTTTCTAAAACCGCAGCCACTTTTGCTTTGTTCGCTTTATAACGCATGTCCGGTGTTCCATCTGCTTTCAAAGGACCGGATTTGGAAGGGGTTGAAGGACTAAGTACCTTTGAAGAGTTCGAAGCAGTGCTCCTAGCATCAGACTTTTTTTCTATAACCGCGTGATATAAAATCGCTTTTGCTTTGTTTTCTTTGTAACGCATGTCCGGTTTTCCATCCTTTCTCAGCTTGGGTGCAGTTGGGGATTTTGTAGTAGATTTTCCGCCTCGTTTTCCACCTCTAGCAGCAGATTTGCCGCTGGACATACCGGGTCTGGCTTCTTTTCTGGTTTTGTCGGTTACGGTTTTATCCGCTTTTGATTTATAACGGTATTCTTTAACCAAAGCATCGATTGTTGTCATTTTACCATTCACCTTGATTTTCACCTCATCCAAACGTAGTTGTCCGTTTTCCATTTTGTTTGCAGCATAGTCAAACTGATTAAGTAGACTTGTCTCTGCATCTTTAGCACGCTTGCTTGCGCCACGACCCCTGGTAGAATATGAACCCGTGTTTTTATATCTGACTTGAATGATGCATCCTGCTTTCAATAGACTATTGTATAAGTCGGCCTTATGGGATCCGTCGTTCATATACTGGCCCATGCGCTGTCGAAGAGTGGAATTGGTACCTTCGCCACCGGCTTTTCCCAGGTATATTACATTGGGTTTTTCATATCCGCTTGGTGACACCACTCTGACTTCGTATATCCCTTCGTTTTTGGGAAAACAATTATCCCGGAGCCGAAGTCCTTCTCCTGTTCGCTTGGTGAATCGGTCGTACGGATCTGGGCCACCTGGGTGCATGATAGTTTGCCAACTACTGAAACCTCCTACTGGTAATTTTTTTACGTCTTCTCTACGTTTTCTTTGTTCCATTGTTGTCGACCCAGGTAATGATGTCAAAAGTTTATGGATACAGTTATCCCCAATATACTTTATCTTTAACTATTTATGAATGATACTTTAATTTTAAACTTCAATTTTCGTTCATTTTGTTTTCTCCTCAAATAACCGACGTTCATAATTTCTCTAAAGTGATGGTTTATTTAATTTATAATGGTCATTCACGGGCAGGATTCCACAACATTTTGTAATTTGGCATAGTCCACGCGTTTTCATCCATCAATCTTGACACTCGTATATTTTGAGCCACGTTTCCGAACATCTGAGTAGCAGAATCTAAAATATCTGTAGAAGAATAGGGCAAGGCGATAGGTGTAGACGCTTCAGGGATTGGACCATACAGCGGTTTTTCCTCATCGCTATCATCTATTACTTCTATTTTAGGGGCCGGTCCTTCCGAATCAGTTACTTTCCTTCTCCTCATGGTTGAACTTTCTTCTATATCCGGATAATATACAGATGAGAGGATAGAATCTGGTTCTTGTGCGTATGCATATTGACCCTCGTTCCCAAAGTCTACACTGTAAGGTGTGATAAGACCAGGATCTTCATCAGGGTCGTCATCTTCGTACATTCCTTCAACGGTACTCGCGGATAAAAATAATGCAATGCAATCGTATATACGTCTAAATGGCCAAAGGACGAAGAATAATAGAAATGAAACAATTCCTCTCAAGAATCCAGACGTTAACAACCCCGTCAATATTCCAGCGATAGCGGTAAAGACAAAAATACCGACCCAGAATGTAGCACTATTGAATAGCCAACATACAAATTCTCCCGCTTCTGGAGAACCGATGGGGTCGTCTTCCGTTGCATTATCAAATTGGATGAATGTAAGCAACCAAGTTGTCAAAGGTTCCAACACAAAAACCTTATTTCCGATATTTTGTAAACCCGGTATGATATAATCGGAGACGGTTGTGGTGATCAATACCGTTCCGAAATTTAAAGCTATTAGTAATAGAAAGAAGAATACCATGTATGAATATCTCTGCAAAGCAAATGCAATTCCGATGAGAAGTAATCCAGCAGCTAAAAGCACGGTTTCGGAAAAGAAGGGTTTGTATCCTCTTACGATAGTACGAGTGACGAATCTGAAAGAAATGTACGTGTTGTATAGGGTGTCGACCAGCCAGTCGAAAATGCTTGGATCTTGATACCACACGATATTGTCTGTTCGGTAACCAAAATCATGCTGACAATCTTTCTCAAATGGTTCACTAAGGTTAACAGGAGGTAGTTCGAAATCACACGGTAATCTAGGCCAACATAAACACGTCCCAGAGTTTCCAGGACAGTTTTGGTCAAAGTCGCCATCCAAACTCCAAAAAAATGAAGTATATTGTGCCGTTCTTGGTTGACATCGACAAGGAGCACGCCCAGGACAATCGGTTTCATCAGTACAGGGAGTCAATGGATTGCAATCCAATATGGCAAAGAAGTAGTTCCAAGGTTCTAAAACAGGTACACCGTCAGAGTCCAATTCAATTTCAGGAGGACAATATGTGATCACGGTTAATATTGGACCAAGGGTGCTTAATGCTTGTTGTAGTAAAATTCCAACGGGCCCTCCTATGATTGCAGCAAGAAATCCGAATACATTTGCAATTGCCGCCAAAGTAGTTGGTATGATTTTGCATAAAACAAAACGCAAAATTACCGTCGCGACGTATAATATGATTTCTAATATAGAAAACCCTACGTTTACGCCAAGTTCTTCTAAATTAGACGGTGAAAAGGTGGGCTTTAAGCCTTCCTTATATATATCAGCAAAGAATTCCAAATAAGGATTCAAGGCGATACGGCCTGCTACACGAAATTGTGGTGCAGAAAAAATCGGAACAATAGCCGCAACAAGCCATCTCCACTGTTTGATTAACGGTAAAAGTGCAGAAAATACTGGTGCAAGTGCTGCCAATTGAGGTAATCTAGAGAGGTCTCGGATTCCGAGTTGGATATTGGTAGAAGTATCAATACGCGTTTGTGTTCTGAGACCAACGAGGTGTGCCACGCCGCCCAATCTAGTTGATTTTAAAAACATTTTTTCACCCTCTTCGGGACTTGCATATCCTCTTTCTCTGTTTTCAATGTCCTTGAAGATCCTTTGTATTTCAGGATCTATCGCCCTTTCGTCTGGATCCACCGTATGAAATAGTGAAGAAAACCATTCACTTAATTTACGTGTAGACCAACTCTCGTTTTCCTTGAATCTTATCATATTGTTTGTCATATAATATTGAGATGCAATTTCTGCAGTTATATTTGCATACGGATCCTCGGGAAGCTTGAGTTTGGGGTCTAGTCGCGCCAAATCTTCCCCCATGTAATTAGCTAATCTTCTCTGAAAATCATAGGATGTTTTTCTTTCTAATAGAGAAGTTTCTTGTTTTCGTGCTTTTGCTTGTCTCCATAGATGGAATTGTCTATATGAACTCGTTGTAAGTGCTACTCTGAGTCTCGCTTTCACCGCATCCAATTCAACCTTGGGAATGTTTCCGTTCCTTTCTCTGGTAGTAACTGTATAATTTACAGGCGGAATCAACTCATTTCTATCTGCAGCAATAAGCGATGTATCAGGCAATGATGTTCCATGTTCAGCTTCATCAGCACTTGCTTCAGATTCCCATGATCTGGGAAAAGATTTCGGAGATGATGGAGAATCATCAGTAAAAGATGAAAAATCAAAAGCCGCCAGATTTGGTATGAAATCTTTTGGCGTAGACCGTGTCAGATTTTTCTCCGTATATAACGTTTCCATATTGTTGTGAAAATTTCTCACTTCCTTATCTAGAGCTTCTCGAACCGGTCGAACATGTCTAAAAGCAGCTTCTTCATATGCTCCTCCATATGAATTAAATTGTTCTTCAAGATCTTTTATGCGCTCTGGAACTAAAATGCGTCGTGTTATCGTTTTCAACATCACCTCGGTTTCCACAATCACAGGCGGCCTATTCCAACGTGGAATACGTTCTTCAACATAATCCCTGAAAAATCCAGACCATAATCTTCCCATATCATAAATTGTCACATCCGCACGAACATCTTTCATCAAAAACACCGCTATATCATCATACGAAGGCATGTCAAAATCAAACGATTGTGCATTCCAATTGATACTAGACACAATATCCATCGTATCTATCATCAAAATATAACTTGCCCGCATCGCCAACTGCCCATCCGTCAATTCTATATGAGTCTCGTTCTGACCTTCAACAGGGTTCTGGGCAGAGGTGCGGACGTATCGTTCGGTTTCGATTTCGTGCATGTTTGCGTAACGTCTCAGCCAATGCATATCCATAAATTTCGCTTTATGGGGAAAATCTTGATTCTTTTGCTGAAAAGCTATAATGTTTTCTAATCGAATGGACCTAGTGTTGCCATACTTTGCTAGTTTCGCATCCATAATATCAAAAAGACGACTTCCGTATATAGTAATAATATTTCCTAATTGCCTAACGATCCCTGGTGGATTTGTGAGCATATTATATGCACGAGAAGCCATGTTTCTCATTGGTGCTCCTATAAATGAATTTTTCAAATACTCATATGGTTCGTTGTCTGGATCTCGGGAATAGGTCGGTGAATCGGAAGGGTAAGACTTTCCGTATCTAGCAATAAACCATCCTGAAATTTCAGGATGGCCTTTCACCACATTACGAGCAACGTTTTTGAGCCATTCCGGATAAGTCTTTTCTTTAAGTACTCGCTCGGTTTCGTCTATAGCTTTTTGATGTTTCTCGGTTTTAACCTCAACGTTAAGTTTTCTTCCATACATCAATCGTTTGGCTTCTTTCTTCAAATACGCGCTTTGCCGTGTAGTCCGGTCCATGTGTGTTGCTGCCCATTGTTCCGCCTCGCTGGGTATATACCCGCTTCCGCCAACATCTGTTTCTTCCTCAAGATCGTCGAAACTATTCCCGGAAAAAAAATCTGGTGCATACCCGGTACCTCCTTCCGCCATCGAACGTTTTTTTTTCACCGAATTCGGTTCTGGTACGTTCCGTTTAAAATCGGGAAAGTCAAGGTCAGGGTCTATAGGTGTATCATCCGGAAATATATCTACTGTTGCTTGCAAACATTGAGTGAAAAAATTTTCAAAGAAACCGGTAAATGAACTCGGAAGTGAAGGGTTGCTAGACAAAGGATCCGCATTCCAGCCGTCCATTACACAACAAAATCCAATACAACATGGTAAAGTGGTCGCCAAATCCTCCCAAGACGAAGCAGGGACATATTGAAAATTGGGCAAGTCATCAAAAATAGGAATCCCGTCAATCACTTGTTCGCAGGTGCAATCGAAAATGGATACAAAGAAAGCCTCCTCGTTTTCAAAATCAATACATGGTATGTCCAAGAGTAACGCATACAGTTCATCGAAAAACTGCCAGAAAAAGAAACTCGGATTTCCGTCTGCCAAAATATTTTCAACTTGTGTAATCAAATCCTCGTATGTCGCAGAAAACACCCTCCCAATCCAGTCAATACAGAATAAAATAATATATAAGAAATTCTCAATCAGTCCATCAATATCTCCGCAAATGAATCCGAAAATCACTGTATTGAATCCATTCGGACCATCAGAAAACAAATCATATATTATAGAAAGTTCGGATGAGCAACATTCCCTCGTTTGTTTTTTTTTCCACCGTTTGAACGAATGAAATGTTGTCTTTTTCCATATGCTGTCTTCATCTGCCCATGTCGAAAATCGTTGTACATTTCGATTGTTACTAGACAATTCTTCACCAACGAGTTCCATTGCTGCACGTTCAAAATCCATTCTTGCTTGATATACGCTATTGTTATGTACAAATTGTCGATTCATGTACATTAACGTTTGAAGAGACGGCAAGTCTCTCTTATCCGGTGGCCAAAACAAATCCGTGTCCCCGACATAATCTTCTGGACTTAAAGTTGTCCATCCTCCATAGAATGGTCCGGTACATACACCTTCTCCAACAGCAAGAAAATCAATAACATCTTGCGCGATTTCAAGTGCTTCTGGTGCAGAAAATCCGAGTTCAGTTTGACAGAAAGCATCAATTTCTGCTAATAAGTCGTTCACTATGAAACTTCTTATCTGACAACATACAATTCGTATTAACATAAATGCATAGTCCCAAAATCTTTCCCAAATTTGACATAATGGGTATAGACAATGGAAAAAATCATTCAATGATGGTAATTGAATTCCGTTGTAAATACTATCAACACATTCCAAAACCGTTTCGACGGCTTCGATAAAAATCACTTGGGATTCTTGGAATGGCAAAGTCAATAATCCCATTCCTAGAAATAACACAGGAATAAACTTAACAGTGAAAAAAAAATTCCCAAGTGCTCTGACGCTCAAAGCTATCCATAGTGGTAATGAAACAAGAAAAATTGCTATCACCCATAATGGCGGTATAATAAATCTCCATATCGTATTCACCGTTTGCAGTGAAAATTCAAACTCTCTGAAAAATGCATAACTTTGTATGGTTTTTTTAGCATTGAGTTTAGCCATCACACCAATCGATATCGATTTCCTTTCAGGGAATCCGGAAAATAAATGCTATATTCTATCCAACCCCCCGTCGTACTGTTTTTGATTCAAAATGTCTTGAATTTGAGTACTTATATTAATATAACACTGTATACCGATCTTTTATTTGTACCATGTAATATTTTTAACATAATTTTATGTTTGTCCTTTTTCCAAAAACTCTGAAACTCTGAAATGCTGAAAGTCTGAAATGAAAAAGTGCTTTTATTTACGTTTAAAACCAACTCTAAATTTTTAAATACTAAAACGACATCAAGATCAACTTCGAATCAAAAAATATCACCATAACTATTTTCAAATTCCCTGAAATCATATAAACATATTGGAACTAGGACAATCAAAACAATTCAATAATATGAAAAATTACCAAAATAAACCCGTGCGACGTGGAACGCCTTCCGCTAGATATCGAGAAATGCATCCGTTCCCTACTACCAAAACAGAATTCGGAACACCCGCTTTCTTTTCTGAAAATGGAATGTGGCAATTGCGAGTTGCCGATGGCGCAATTAAAAAACGAATGGTCGACCGTGGAATCATACAGAATGGTAACTGGGGAACCAACCCTCTAGAAGCCCCTTCTGGTAAAGCCGGAACTCAATTGATGTTCTGGCGTATCCCAAGACGTACCAATGTATCTGTCAGTGGAATATCCATTCATTCCAATCCCGGAAAAAATTCTTCTTATTCCAAA
>JGI10211J14876_10000246_pt1 | contig 22648 bp, 22 predicted proteins | sample Etolagsediment_FD_14876 | JGI IMG/M metagenome (IMG submission 14876)
CGGCACAACTTTGATGAATATCTTAAAGTATATTAAGCAGGGGCGATTAAATGCCGAGGTTGCCGGCGTAATAAGTTCACGCTCAACCGTAGCCGGCGCGGAAAAAGCAAAAAACGCCGGACTGAACGTAAAAGTCATCCGCAAGAAAGACTTTCCCGACATCGATGAATTCAGCAGACGCATCGAAGAAGAGCTTGTCGCAGCAAAGGTTGACCTCGTCATCCAGGGCGGCTGGCTATGCGCCTGGAAAATACCTGCTCGATACGAAAACCGCGTTATGAATATACACCCTGCCTTGCTGCCGAGCTTTGGCGGAAAAGGTATGTGGGGACATCATGTCCACGAGGCGGTATTAAAGGCCGGCTGCAAAGTAAGCGGGTGCACGGTGCATTTTTGCACAAACGAATATGACAAAGGCCCTATAATTGTGCAGCACGCCTGTGAAGTTAAGGAAGACGACAGCCCGGAAACCCTTGCGGCCAGAGTCTTTGAGCAGGAATGTATCGCGTATCCGCAGGCCATAACACTGTTCGGCCAAGGTAAATTAGTCGTTCAGGACGGAATCGTAACCTGCCTCCGGCGACACTAAAGCCGAGCAAGGAAACATGAACAAACGACAAAAAGTCATTTTAATAGAATTTATAACCGTCATGCTCGTTACGGCAGTTGCCGTCGTGGCAATGATTAACGTTAAAGATTGGGTCAATCGGTCGGAAGCTATGCGGGCAATGAAACAGCTTAGTGAAAGAGTTCGCGAACACCGAAAGGTTTATGGCTCAATCCCACCTGAATCTTATGTCGATAACATCAAAGAAAGTTTAGAAGGATACGTCCGGCTCGGCAATTTGCAGTATAGAGCCCGATGGATTGACTTTGAATCAACGGCGGACGAGATTTTGGCTTACGCCGAAAGAAACCATCCTTCTTCGCTGCTCAAGGACGGGTTTGTAGTCTTAAGACTCGATGGCCGAGTAGAATGGATGGGCAAACAGGAATTCGAGAAGATATTAGCCCTGCAGCAAAGCCGGGAGGAAATTGAAATCCTGCAAAAATAAAGTGGTAACCGGCCATTATTTAACCAGTTACCATTTAGTCAAAAAGTTTTCAGTTTTTTTCGTTAGCCACAACTTTGCTATTCTGATTTTGCAACGGGCTCGGCCTCTTCGCTCGCCTCTTCTACCTTGAGGCCCTCAAGCTTCATATGTTCCTCGTCTTGAACGTCAATCTTTATAAGGTTTTTACCTTTGAATTCGCCTCGAAGCATCGATTCTGAAAGTGGGTCTTCTATATAATGCTCGATAGCCCTTCGCAAAGGCCTTGCTCCAAATTCGGGGCTGTAACCTTTCTCGATGAGAAGTTCCTTCGCCTGCTCGGTGAGCTCCAGCTTCAAACCGTGCTCGGTTAACCGTTTGAACACCTTTGCAAGCTCGTATTCAACGATAGTTCGCAGGTCTTCTCTCGTTAGCGCCTTGAAAACTATTGTATCGTCAATGCGATTTAAGAACTCCGGTCTAAAGTGATGCTCGACCTCTTTCTGAAGCATCTCTTTCATTTTCTCATAGTTTGATTCAGGCGTCTTCTTGCCGAAACCGAAGCTGGACTGATTTTTGATTAAGTCGGCGCCGATATTGCTGGTCATAATAAGAACAACATTCTTGAAGTCAACGTGTCGGCCGAAACTATCCGTCAATCGACCTTCGTCCATAATCTGCAGCAGGATATTGTAAACATCCGGATGGGCCTTTTCTATTTCATCCAGAAGCAACACAGCGTAAGGCCGACGTCTAATTCGTTCGGTCAACTGTCCACCTTCCTCATAGCCGACATATCCCGGAGGAGCGCCGACCAATCGGCTAACGTTATGCTTCTCCATAAATTCGCTCATATCTAACTGTATAAGAGCGCTCTCATCGCTGAACATAAACTCGGCGAGGGCTCTTGCAAGCAGGGTCTTTCCTACGCCACTTGGGCCCAGGAATATGAAGCAGCCCATAGGACGGTTCGGGTCTTTCATACCGCTTCTGCTGCGCCTGACCGCCTTTGCCACGGTATTGATTGCCTCGTCCTGCGAGACGACTCGTTTGTGGAGCTCCTCTTCGAGTTCCAGAAGCCGCTGGGCTTCCTTCTTCTCCAGTCTTGTCAGGGGAACGCCCGTCATCTTACTGACGACCTCTGCGATAACTTCGCTGTCCACTGTGCCGGTTGCCTCTTTATTCTTCTCGTACCATTTCTTCTGCATTTTGGTCTTCTCGTCAAGAAGCTGCTGGGCCTTGTCCCTCAGTGACGCCGCCCGCTCATAGTCGGTGTTTTTAACCGCCTCATCTTTTTCCCTCTGCAGTTTCACTATCTTCTCTTCAAGCTCCGTCAGATTCGGCGGCGGAGTCATATTCTTAAGCCGCACTCTTGCTCCAGCTTCGTCAATCACATCTATCGCCTTATCGGGCAGGCATCTGCCGGTTATGTATCTGGTTGACAATTCTACCGCCTGATAAAGCGCTTCATCCGTAAAGCGGACCCTGTGGTGTGCTTCATATCTGTCCTGGAGACCTCTAAGAATGTCAAGTGTTTCGTCCTTTGAAGGCGAGTCCACGATTATTGTCTGGAACCGTCGCTCGAGCGCACCATCTTTCTCGATATGTTTTCTGTACTCATCCAAAGTTGTAGCTCCGATGCACTGCACTTCACCCCTTGCCAGAGCGGGTTTTAGAACGTTGGAAGCATCGATAGCCCCCTCAGCGCCGCCGGCACCGACAAGAGTGTGTAGTTCATCGATGAAAAGAACAACGTTCTTTGCTCTTCTGACCTCGTTGATGACGGCTTTTATTCGCTCCTCGAACTGTCCTCGATATTTTGTCCCGGCGACCATCATTGCCAGGTCAAGCACGACAAGGCGTTTGTCTTTGAGCAGTTCCGGCACCTGCTTATTGATTATCTGCTGGCTCAGCCCTTCCACAATCGCAGTCTTTCCGACCCCGGCCTCACCTAAAAGAACAGGGTTGTTTTTAGTACGTCTGCACAGTATCTGTATCAACCGCTCAATCTCATTCTTTCTGCCGATTACAGGGTCGAGCTCATTATTAACTGCTAATTGAGTAAGGTCCCTGCCGAAACTATCCAGCGCAGGCGTCTTGCTCTTTGGCTTGCGGCCTATTGCCGGCCCCATCTTCATTCCAAGACCCGTAGGCTCGCTGTCCACGCCGGCTCCAAGCAGATTTAAAACCTCCTGACGAACATCCTCAAGTTTCAGACCCAGATTCATAAGAACCTGAGCGGCTATACCTTCGCTCTCTCGCAACAGACCGAGAAGGATATGTTCTGTGCCGACATAGTTATGGTTGAGCGACCGGGCTTCTTCAATTGCGTATTCGATGACCTTCTTGGCTCGGGGGGTCTGCGGAAGTTTGCCCATCGTAACCATATCAGGCCCGCTCTTGACCAGTTTCTCCACCTCAAACCGCAGCTTCTTGATATCCACGTCAAGGTTCTTTAGAACCGTAGCTCCCACTCCGCTGCCTTCTTTGACCAGCCCTAACAGGATGTGCTCGGTTCCTATATAGTCCTGGTTAAAGCGCTGCGCCTCCTGATTAGCCAGCGCCATAACCTTCCGTGCTCGGTCTGTAAAACGCTCAAACATTTTTTAAGTCCTTACTCTGCCTCCGGCCACTTGTTTTCTGATTTTATTATACCACGTCCAACCCAGCCTGTCAAACCATCAAAACCAGCCAAATCCCGCTTCTAATACTCATATAGTTTACTTCCTATATGTTTTTAGCCCTGCCGAGGTTCATTTACCGGACCAACGTTTTTTCTCTATTCTCATTTTTATCGACAAAAACCACCACCGACTTTCCATTTATCCACATACAGGCTCATATCCAGAGTTCCATCGGGACCGGCAATACCCTTTTGGCGAAGGCGTGAGATAGCGGGAAATGCAAACTAAGGGAATGAGAGGGCGATTTTTTAAGACAGGCCTTTTGTGCGGCAGGCAGCTTATTAGTAGTCTTTAAATTTCTTCATCCAAACCGGCCATTCCGGCGTGGCGGCATTTAGGTCGCAGTTGCGATGCCATTTCAACTTCCACAACTCCTTAAGCCCTATCTTTCTGACAGAGAAATCCACAAAAGCACCGTTTACTGTTCCTTCGTGCCGGTTGATGCAGAACATCCTTATTTGCCTGCTTCCATGCCAAGCCCCCTCAAAGTCACCGTCAAACGGCGGGGGTTCATTGGTTGTGTCAGGCCAGGCGTCAATCCACATACTATCCAAAAGCAGCGGTATATTACTCGCACCTCTAACATTAGCACGTCTCCAGTTATTTGCCGTTGGAAGCCCAAAGCGATTTTCCGTTACCGCCGACGGCGGATTATATACCCAGGCATTCATCCCATAGCTGCCGGAATCCCAGCCTTCTTCCTCCCAACTCGGACCTGGTACAAAGACAAAATTGCAGAAGGCTGCAAATGGATGCTGACCCCCCTCGCTTACAAGTTTTGTGGCCATCGGGCAATAGCACAAGTCTTGGTTGCCCCCGGTGTAAGACCGCAGTGCATCCGGCCATCCCTTACTCGTAGTAGCCGTTGGCCCGTACAAGCCCGTATTGAAACAGTAGTTGTTATCGTTCGTGTACGCCGAAAAGGCTACAGCCCATTGGCGCACGTTGGACCGACAAACGACCGCCTTTGCTTGTCTGCGTACCCTGCCCAGTGCGGGCAGCAATATCGCCGTCAATAACGCGATGACAGCTATCACCACCAGGACTTCTACCAAAGTAAACCCCGTTAGAAGTAATCCCCGTAAATCGGAGTACTCACCTTCGGGCCGGATTTCTAACGAGCTAAAGCCGCTTTGTTTCCGGATAGCAGTGATTTTTCCTTACTCCTTCTTACAAAAAAAATCAAAAATCCTTCCGGCCAATGTAGGTTCTCGCACGCACACTATGCAGGTCGAAGCCGGGTGTTCCTCCTCTTTCATCCATTCCAACGATACGTACCGCGCAGGGCACAAATGGCAGCGAGATACCGGAGATGTCAATACCAATCACCGTGGGCGTCTGCTGACCGGAAGTCCCTGCCATCGCCACACCGAGCAGATGCTCGTTACCGGCGCCGTCCGTAATGAATACACAGGCCCGCTCACCGTTTGCACCCCACTCGACGAGGAGTATATCATCCCCCGGGCCATCTACAATCTTGCCACGGAACTTCAATTCAACCCAATGGTCTGTGGGCAGGATAACCGATGATTGTTTTGATGGGGGGGGGCCAACAAGCCACTTCTCAGCGACTATCGGAACCGAAGAAGTTTCATTAGCTTCTATACCTTCCCAGCCATCACCATCGGGGTCATAAGCATCGAGCATACGGCTTGGATATTCGAATCCGGCCTCACCAAGGCCGGTGCCGCCGGCTGTGCCGGTGTTGTCGTTATTCAGTGCAGTAACTCCGCCCACGGTAAGAGCTGCTGCAATGACCGCAGTACTGACGGCGACACCCAGCTTGGTGCCTGCGGCGCCGATAATTGCCGCGGCCAGACCCACTTCCGTGGATGCAGCGGTTACGCTGACCGGGACAGATGAGGCCTCTGCAGGGGCGGTGGCTCGGCCGAAAAACCCCAGCGCTACCAGCAGCAACCCCTTACCAAAGCCCCGCCTGGATAACTGCCGCTTAAGCGAACGTTTCGCACGATAGAACAATACCTGGGTCGCCATCTCGCTGCAGTCCATCAGTGCGGCAATTTCAGAGTACGGCATTTGCTCGAAGCACCGCAGGACAAGAACGTTTCGGTGCCTGAGCTTCAACTTCCCCATTGCTTCAAATATTGCGTCGGAGAGTTCCTTGCTGATTAGACTTTTCAGCCCGTCGCCCTCACATCTCAAGGCACGCTGCAATAAACGTTCTTTCTCAAGCATTGACATTTGCACTGCCCTTTTGTATCGCTGTTCTCTGAAGTGGTGCTGAACCTTGCCCAGTGCCATTCGGAACAGCCAGCGCCAGAACGCCTCAGGGCGCTCCAGCCTTTTCAGAGACCTGACCATCTCCAGCAGCGTCTCCTGCGAAAGGTCCCGCGTTAACTCATCATCCAGCGTAAGCCGATAAATGTATGCAAAGACCCTCCCCTGCGCCAGTACTGTCAGACGCTCCATACTCTCCTGATTGCCAAGCTGAGCCTGCCTGACCATATCAGGATATTTAACGTTGTTGTCCGTACGACTCATTCTTTCTGTATATATAGTCCAAAAACGGATGATTTCTTACGCTTTTTTTTCGATGTTTCCGCTAATTACGGCACGAAGCCGGCTGAATCTGTATCAATAAGGGGCTTACACGGACAGATTATACCACTTACAGCATATTTTTCGACTCTGTTTCATCTGTTTGCAGGCAAGCGCAAAATTTTCCCCAAAGAAAAAACGTAAGTTATCCGCGATTTCTGGACTAACACTATAGAGATGAATTTATTGGCCGGATTAGACCAACTTATGGACTAATCCGGGGCAAATTTAGCAGAATCTTGAAGGATGTTGACTGTTCACAACACTTTTTAGGAGAAGAAAAATGAGAAGATTAAAAAGAGCACATCAAAAACACGTCAGGGAACAAGCTAAACGGCGCAAAAAGTTCAGACAACGCACCATCGCGGCAGGTACCGCAGCCATAATTACATTAGGAACAGGGATTGGCTTAAATAAAGCTCTTGCACATACGCCGGATGACCACGAACTGCCAGTCGCGCAAGACGCCGACAGCGATTTGCTTGCCAACAAAGAAGAGCTGGCAATCGGATATCGTGTATTCGAACCCGACCAGAATCGCAACGAAATTCCGGATGGCGTAGAACTGGCCAAACGCTGCGCTGCTGCCATCGATGCCCTGCCAATGGGCTGGCACCCGAACGAGACGTATAAGCTACGTTTGCTCACCGGCATATCTGAGCATTGCGATATTTGCCAGGAGCTGATAAGCACAAGTAGCTGGATAATTGTCAACCCGAAGCTCGGGTTAGTCTATCCTGACAGCAATGACCTTTTATTAGACCCGGTTCATCTGCAGGATTTAATGATTCACTACATGGAGCACGGTTCATTGAGTTGTGCGGGCGACCACAGTACAGGCAGAGTCAATTTGCCGAAATTGATGAGAGTCCTGGAACTGCGCTATCCCTATGACCCCAACGAGCATCAACTGCCCCTGGACTACGTTGCTGACCCTAACGAAGGGAAATTGGCGCAGGACGCCAATGACTTCGATGGTGACCTCCTGGCCGACACCGAAGAACTGACGGCGGGCTTCGACTTGCACGACCCCGACCAGGACAATGACCTTACCCCTGATGGTATCGAACTTGCCAAACAGTGCGCTGAGGCATTCAACGAGTTACCGGATGTTAATGAAGCAGAGCCAAACGAGCCATACAAAGGCTTCGCAGAGCAATTGGGTCTGGAAATGTGCGATATTTGTGGTGAAGTGGTAAATATGGGTGACGCGTGGGTTACCAATCCCCGGCTGGGTCTGACCGTTGACTTTCCAATTCTGGCCTTACATTATATGCAGCACGGCTCATTCAGTTACGCCGGCAATGTGCACACAGGAAGGGCCAACGTCGCTCAGCTCGTCAAAGCACTTGAGATGCCGCGACGCTGCGGCCACCTCGGAACAATATATCTACCGGACGACTCAAATAAAGACTGCAAAATTGATTTTGTCGATTTCGCGAGCTTTGCTGATAAGTGGCTTCAATCCACCGAGCCGAATGATGACGGCAGTATCGAGTACTGATTAAAGGATGCCTGTTTTGGAGCTTGACTCGCCGAAGATTAAAACGTGCATTAAGCAGCTTAAGCAAATCGATTTTGAACTTGCATACCTTGCCCTGCTTACTCGCGAAGGACTAAAGCCCCTGAGCAGATGGGAAAAACCTTTAGATGACCACGGCCTAAAGCTCTTGCAGCGATTGGGCTTGCTCACGAGCCAAATCCGACGAACCGTAAAGACCGGCAAGGTAGTTACTGAAACTATTTTCAGCGCCTCGCCCGGCTATATCCAACTCTACGAAAAACGGTTTGGTGACATACCAATAGACAAGTCCGCTGCGACAGTGCGTTTTGAAGGTTTCTTGTTCGGCTTTCCACCCTGCTGTGTGGACCAGTACATTCGTCACCCATACATCAAAAACGACCTTGACCCGCAGCTCCAGAAAATCCTTTTTCACTGGGCCTGCAAGGATTGCAAAATCACCCCCGCTCTTTTACCCGGCTACCGCCGAGTACACGAGTATTTGGAAAAATGCCGAATGCGATGAAACTTTTCTTTTTGCAAATCCTGTAATCCCGGGGCCAAAATAGAATGGTTAATACCGTTTTTCTTTTAACTGTCTTTTCCCTCAAGCAGTTTTCTTAGGTAGTAGTTTTCCCGGCGGGTAGCTTCCAGGTCGAAAAGCTGATACTTGATGCACACCCGCAGGTAATCCAACGACTCCTGAAGACTATCGACGCTTTTTTTAAGTTGCTTGTGACTATCGCGGGCCTGCTTGGCCAGCATCGCCAGCTTTTGATGTTGCGGGTCGGGCATTCCCCCAAACTGTTTTACCAACTCGTTAAGCTTGTCTTCCAGCTTTGCTTCGTCCATCACATTAAGCCCCGTTTCTTTAAATCACCCTCTCACGGCACCTCCGAAGCCCTTTAGTTATCGTTATTTGTGCAAAATTCATACCAGGATGTACCAAAATGAGTTTATTGGAAAATCTCACCGCGTACTCCCACAAAAAAGCTCTCAACGCAATTTGAAATGACGCTCTTGAGCTTTGTTCTAATACATCCGACCACAACTCTTATGCAGGTTGGAGTCCTGTGTTGCGAAAAAGCAACATTGCTGGTTTGTCCGCATTTTCTCAGCAGGTGCAACGGCCTTATTGAGGAATAGTTATGCCCAATGTTGATTATTATAAACATGGCCGTTGACCTCTTGCACCATTTTCAGCCGTTGTAATCATTCTCTCCGCTTTCATTTTTGCCTTTGAAATTGGGTTTGTATCGGCTTTGTTTTGATTGGCATTGTTCATAGTTAATTGTTCATAGTTCGTTGTTCTAACAGAGCTTACGTTCATTTGAGCGTCCGGCAAATTGGGTTTGTTTTGCATAAAAATTAGTATCTCGTATCTCGTATCTCGTGAAGCGTATCTCGTATCTCGTGAAGCGTATCTCGTATCTCGTGAAGCGTATCTCGTAGTTCGTGGCTCGTCGCTCCTGTCTCCTGTCTCCTGTCTCCTGTCTCCTGTCCCCTGTCCCCTGTCTCCTGTTTCCTGTCTCCTGTTCATATTATACCATACTTCCGCCAAAAGTTCAATGATTATCTAACAAAAATAACAAAAAAAATGATGCCTGCCCCATTTCTTAGAGTGTCATCAACTCTAATGGGGCCCTAAACGCATTTTTAAGCGTTTTTGTGAGGTATGACCCAGTTTACCCCGTGTTTTCATAACACTTCTTGCAAAACTTCCTAAGTCTAATACCAAGGGGGTTGACCCTTCCAATGCTCTCAGCATAGTAGACTTCGCCTTTCTTTATTTCCCCTCCACAGCCATCACAAGCGTGTATAATCCGTGCCTTTGTCTCTTTCAGAAATTTCAGGCCGTCGTATTTACTCATAATTTCTCTCGCAAGAATTTTCCGCTCCCAGCTGCCCCTCCCGCTCTCTCGGCTGCGTCCGCTTGCACTCCGTAATTACGCGCCTGCTTCTGAATGCACCTATAATCCTCTTTCTCGCTCCCTTATCAGCTTGTTAAGAGCTTGTCGCCAAAGCTCTGGATCGTACCAGAAGCAGCCTCGGCAGCCGCGTTCATCTCCGGGGGGGTATTTAGAATCCCAATTGGGCCCTCCCTCGTAGAAGAAATTTATTCCTATGAACGTCCCTCGCTCACCAGTCTCAATGCAGTGCTCGCAGTAACGGCTCTTCCACAGATTATGCTGCCGGGTCAACAACTGAAACTTCGCGTGCAATTCCTCTTCCGACATATCTGCATCGTACGACTCGTCCTTTGACCACCGCACCTGTGGAAACCGATGGTCAACCTCAAGCTGGTTGGGGACCATCTCCCGCAGTGTTATTGCCTCCACATTTTCATAATGCTTCAAGACCCTTTTTCGCAACTTGCCCGGAAGCTGCAATCTAATGAACGACGCGCTTTCAGGTTCCGTTGACAGCAGTTTGCGGTGCACTGTTTTATCCCTGCACTCATCACAATAAATAGTTTTGTTCTCGATTTTAAATCCATGCTGTCGAATTATCTGTATTGCTTTGGCGGGTTGAGTTCCAGGCAACTCGTGTTTCCCACAGTGCCATTCTCCGTCAGATAGAATAGTAAATACTTTCGCTAACTTAGTACCTTCCTTAAAAGGATGCTTTGTCATAGCCGACGCACTCCCAAAAAATATTTCATCTTCCTCCCACCGCCGTCCTTTACAAAAATATATCATAAAGAACTAAAAGACCGAAGTATATTCCCCTCATCTGTGTTAAACTGATAGACTTTCAATCTTGACATCTTGCCTACCCTATAATCACTAATTCTCTTTTTCGCAGCTTGTATTCGATTCACTACATTCTGATACCAAGGTGATACCTTCTCATCCTGGCAATCTTTTTTTGAAAGATATTTGAACTTGTATCCAAAACCTCTTTTCGGATATAGTCTGGGTTCTTTTATTATCAGGATAGGAACAATTTCTTCCAAATAAGGCTTATAAGATGAGAGCCATCTCGCGTACCCGCTCATCTGTTCCACAATGGTATCATTACATACGAAATTATTCTTTAGCTCAATTAATAAACACTTATTTGTCTCAGTAAGAAAAAGCAAGTCTATACTTCTCATACCAAAGGAACACTTACTTTCGTTTGAAAGGTAAGTAATCTGCCCGTATTCCTCCGGCTTCAAAATTTCATCTAAGATCTCATCTACTCCACCCTTTGCGCTAAAAAGAATTCTTAGATCCGCCTCTTGTTCTATCTTTTTTAGATTCCCTGAAAGCACAGGTGAGACAGTGGTGTCTCCACGATACTCCAGCCGATTATTTGAGGGAAGAATTTCACCATCCACGAACTTGTAACAAGGAGTATCTTCCAATTCATCGTTGTTTGAAGTAACTATTCTTCTTAGTAAGTCAAATTCTTCCTTAGGGATTGCCGTACACCCTCTCCCCCCTTTCAACTTCTTAAATATCCACGACCATTGCATTTTCAGGACACTTTTATCCTCTATGTTTTCGGGATTTTCTATGGCATCCCATTCGTCAACACCAACCCTGTAAACCCCATATCCGCTTGGCTCTATGAAGAGCCTATACGTCAGTGTTTTGCCACCCAAATCGTCGTCCAAATACTGATTTTCCGGCGCTTCGTAAAAAACCACACTGCTCCCCGATTGCTTTGCTTTGAAGAAACCATAAAACCCACGTCCAGCTACATAAAACAAAACATCGTCCCCATCTCGCACCCCGAGTATATCTGCCAGCGCACCTTTTTGCTCCACACGACCTTCTTCTTCCCTTCCGGCTCCTGTACCAGCAAACATATAGCTAAGATGGGTATTAAATGTCGTCGGATCTACTGTAAAAATGTGTGCAGATGCCATCTTTATTTCTTCTTGAACACGAAAATATACTCGTGCTTGAAAATATAAAACCCCCCGACAAGGGCGCGATATCTCCACAATTCTTTTTGATTCCGCTTGCCGAGAGTTTCTTCAAAATTTTTAACGATAATGCTTTTCAGAGAAAAACTTTTTTTCAGAACCTCTTGCATCATCAAAAAGCCCAACGGTACCCACTCCCCCTTGGAGTATTTGTCTCCAATTACAAGTGCAAAATATCGTCCACTATCCAAAAATTCTGAGGCCCGCTCGACAACTATGCTCATTTTTTCAAGGAAATCATCGACAGACAGAGCGTTAGATAAATCTCGCGGGTCTTTGCTGAACTTAATAATGTCAAAGTAAGGTGGATGCATCACCAGCAGCTGAACGCTCCTCAACCCATGCTTCTTCAGCAGTTGCTTGAAATCGACGGCCGTGCTATCACCCGCTACGACTTCCTCTATAACACCACATTCGTTCGATTCGCAGGAAATCAGCTCCCTCGCTTTTTGCGCGATTGCCTCCTGAAGCTCCACACCTATCCCGTTGCGCCCGAGTCTCTGAGCTTCGATAAGCGTTGTCCCACACCCTACGAACGGATCAAGCACCCACTCCCCCTTTTTTGTGTAGCGTCTGATCATTTGGTTCGGTATCTGAGGAATGAAATTCCCCCAATAATCTGCTTTATGAACACCCGATGAATCCCGCTTCTCCAATATCCACAAACTATCCGTGATAATGTCAGAATACTCCTTCCAGCGATTTAGATTGATGTCGTTGATTTTGTTGGTCCTATACTCGCTTATCGCTTTGGATAACCTGAGCAGATAGTATTTGCTTCGTTCTAGCGTTCGTCCTTCAATTATCTGGTTCAACTCATCAAATAAGTACCTTTGATTTAGTTTGATAGTATCGCCGTTCGTGCTGATGTTGAACAAACCCTTTGTATCTGCCTTGAAATATTTTAGCTGCCTTTGAAAATCAAACACCGCTTCTCTTAATCGAGTAATAGATTCTTCTTTGCAGATATCATCTATAACCTCAAGCAGCTTGGACTTATTCAAAATCATAGCCCTGTCAACACCGGTGATTTGCGTTTCCCGAAATAGAGTCTTTGCTTTGCTATCTGACCTCATATACCGTCTTCTTTCCCTGTCTAATTACACATAACCATTTTTCACCCCACACTATACCCAACCCCGCAATTCCCGTCAAAAACAAAAATCCCCGCTAATCCCTGAAATCTGTGCAATCCGCTGCAATTCTTCACGTGTTTCCCTGCCGCTCTTTTAGATTATTGACGCAATCGGGCTTTGGAGTTTATAATGTTTGTTGTTTGGCAGTGAGGTTGTTTGATTTGGGCCAGGCAAGGCGTTCGTCGAAGGCTTTTTGAAAAGGGACGGTTATGGACATAGGAAAAAACAGAGCGTTATGGCAATCGAAGTGGAGTATCCTTGTTGCTTACGTTCTATTGGCGGCTGTTTTCCTGGTCACAGTTTTTCTGACATTCTTTACTAACATTTTCCGGACATCAAAAATGGGCTCAATACCGCATCTGGTATGGTTCCTCGCTGCTGCGCTGTCTTTGGTCGCGGTTATACTGCTGCTTTCAAAGATACTCAAAATTCTCGCTGCACTTGAGGAAAATGGTGCGAAGCTCGAGAGAATAGCGGAGGCCCTGGAAAAGAATCGCTCCATTTTAACACATATTGACCAAAGTGCCCGGCTCAGCGAGGCGGCCAAGACTATCGTATTCCGTGACGCAGACAGGCAGTGGCTGCGTGAGGTCGTTTTCGATAAACTTCAGCAGCAGGATTTTGAGGCCACCAATCAAATAATTGATGAAATTGCTCAGCGCGTAGAATATAAGGAGCTTGCCGAGCAATTGCACTTCGAGGCGGAAAGATACCGTGACGCAACCGACGCCGAGAGGGCAAAGCAGGTCATAGTACACATCGAAAAACTCTTCGAAAACTACCAGTGGGCCAAGGCAAGCACCCAGATTGAAAGATTAATCAGGGCTTATCCTAAATCTAAAGAAGCGGAAGCCCTGCGCCGGAAACTGCTCGACAAAAAACAAGAGCGCAAGAAAATACTGCTCACTGCCTGGGGCGATGCCGTACAACGCCAGGCCACAGACCAAAGTCTGGAGATTCTAAGGGAGCTGGATTTGTACCTGACTCCCAACGAAGGATTGGCTTTGCAGGAAGCTGCAAGAGATGTTTTCAAAACCAAGCTGCACAACCTCGGAGTCAGATTCTCACTTGCCATCTCCGGAAAGAACTGGGCAGAAGCCCTGCGGATAGGCAGCGAGATTACTCGCGATTTCCCGAACAGCAGAATAGCTGACGAAATCCGCGAAAAGTGGAATGTCCTGGAACAAAAAGACCAACAGCAGCCCGGCTGATATGGTCGGCGGAGGCCAGTTCGCCTGATGATGACGGTTCTTAGCTTACCTTAAAGTCGAACAACGATTGGGTCTTAATCATTGTTACCTGGTCCGGATAAGCGGCGAACGTGTGGATATGCAATTCAGTTTGTCTTGCCTCGAAGTCAATATAGCAGAACGGCGGAAGACCATCCACCTCTAAGCTGGGGAATTTGATAAACAGGCCACGGTTCCTGGCAAAGCGTTTAAGGTCGATATGACTTTGGCGATATAAATTCGCACTCATCTTCTCGACCTGAAAGTCCGTCATATAGCTTATACTTCGGCTCAAAGTGCATTTATGAGAGCGCGGGCCGCGGAATTGAAAACGCTCTATCAGACCTCGCTGCGGCAGAGTCTGGCCGGGTGAGCTTACTACCTCTGACAAACACATATCTCCAACATACACACTGGCGACATGCGTACATCCTGTAACCCAAATATCAGCCGCGTATTTGGAGGTTTTTAATTCGCGCTTGGCATAAATCTGGAAAAGCTCAGGATGTAAAGGCCTTTGAAAAAGACTGAAAGTCAGTTCTTCAACACCTACATTAATTTGCGGCCATTCCATAAATTCAAAATCCCAACACAAAAAACTGAACTTCTAACTTCTACACTATTATACAAAAACTCCCCCCTCCATTTCAAGTGTAATATCAGTACTGATAAGGCCGATTCCCCCGCTTATAGGACGATGATTTTGCAAGCTACGCAGACTAAAAGACTAACGACAGCAATTTTTTTTAAAAATTTTGAAGCGTCCCGGCTGTTTCTGCTAATTTATACTGCTGAAAAAAGCGGCATTGATAATGGTTGCAATAATATCGTAAAAAGCGTGAGTCCCCGCAGTGACGCCAAAGCCGCGGATGGCAAAAAGAACGGCAAAATAAATTCCTGCGATTGTCCGAAAACCAAACTCCGTCCAGTTGAATGGAGCTTTTAGATACAATTGCCCGCTGAAAAAATCTATATGATGATATGCGCTGAACAACGCGGCTGAAACAAGCACCGAAAGTATAATCGAGTTCTTATGATTTAGGCGAAGAACACTCTGAAACAAAGCCATCAAAACACATATCAAAATCAGCCGAAAAACAAGCTCCTCATAAATTCCCGCACCTATGCCGGTAACAATATCTGCGAGCAGCTTTATCGCCGGTCCGCTGCCGCTGTCATTTCCTGCAGGCGCCGGCAAACCCTCATTCTCAACCGAAGAGCAACTTATTACCGCTCCAATCTGTATTTGTATCGAACCGTTAGTGAATTGGCCAACATCATCCTGCGGTTTGGCCGGGCTGTTCAGAAACAAACTCAATACAATTAACGGCACTGCCAGAAAGATGCACTCGACAGCCATTGGCCAAAAGTCACCGAGCCAGAAACGCCACCTCTTGCGTGACGCCAGTTGCAGCGCTATTAAAATCGCCACAACAGCCAAAGGGGTTGCCACCCACGCCAGCTTGCTGCTGAAACCGATGTACTCCAGAAATTTTTGCAGCCAGATGAAGGCAACCACCCTGCCCTGCCAATAGTCTCTGAGTAATTCGGTATTTATAAGAATCGTTCCTAACTCGTAGAAAACAATAAACGGCAGGAGAAAAAGTACAGCATAAACCGGTCGACTGGTGCGCTCAAAATACGAATCCGGTGCGAAGTTTAGCAATTGACTCGCGCTGTATTTGTTTTTGTCTTTCATACTTTTGATGGGATTTTTTCTCCCATAACTTTTGCGAATTTTGCAGAGTTTACCTCAAACCAGCCGAAATTACAATAGTCAGACATAACAAACTGTAGATACAGAGGTAATGTCTATGAAGCCGTTTTTATGTTTTCTCGGCGGATGTGAGTTCGAATATATTATCCACGAGCTAAAATCCGACCCATTAGAATATTTTGACTTTGATTATTTCCACAGCTATCAGCACCGCTCCGAGACCAATCCCTATACCTTCCTTGCCGACCACGCAGAAGAGGTTTTCAACTGCAAAGCGGATGTTTTTATCCTTTCCCAGCATGATTCTATGGTGGAGTCAATCAGGAAAATACAGTTAAATCAACGCAACTCAAGAGCACAGCAGGAGCAGCGTCTCAAAGAACTCATCGACCAGTGCGAACTAATGATAATAGCACTTTCGCCGCTGAATGTCCCTGTCGTTATGCAGTTCCTTCCGTGGTTCAGGACAAATATGCTCAATCGGTTCAAGCACACAGCCGAGCTTTACAACGAAGAGCAGTTTATGAGAAAATATGTTACCGCGATGGAAGAGCTCACTGTCCGCCATCCCGGTTTTTATTTCCTCAATTTAACCAACATCTGTTCGATGTATGGATTTCAGCAGATACTGAAACAAAAGGACCCGCCGTGGTACAGCCACATCAAACATCCTGCCAGCCGTCTTGCCCGGGAACATACCCACCTGATTAATTATGTTCTGCGACGGAACAAAAAAGTCAAGTGTGTCATAGTGGACCTCGACAACACGATGTGGAAAGGCGTTATCAGGGACGTCGGAGTGGAAAATCTGGAGATTGGAATTGACAGAGAACGATTCCGCTGGAATGTTCTGTCTATTCTCTATGCGAGAGGAATTCTGATTGGCGTAATAAGCAAAAACGATACATATCTCGAAAAGGACATAAGAGATTTTATCAAGCCGTATCTTGGCGGAATCGAGTTTGTGTGTTTCAGTTTGAGCTGGAAGGACAAATGGGAAAATCTTTCGGAAGTGCAGCAGCGGTTGAATATAGGGCTGGATTCCATCGCCTTTATCGATGACAGTCAATTCGAGAGGGAACAGATGAAAACTATGCTTTCCGATGTAAGAGTATATGATGAGAACATTTTCGAACAACTACTCTACCTGCCCGAATTTCAGCCTGAGTTTATCACTGAGGAAAGCAAAAAAAGAACAAACTTTTACATCCAGGACAACCAGCGCAGACAAGCTCAAAGCACGTTGACGAGAGATGAATTTCTCGGACAGTGTGAGTTCAAAATCAACGTAAAAAAGATGCTACCTTATGAAGTTGACCGCGTTACGCAATTGATTCAGCGAACCAATCAGCTCAATACATCCATCAGGCGTTATACGAAAGAGGAGATTATTTCTTTCAGTCATGACCAGGACTGCGATATATTCACCGTAAATGTTTCCGATAAATTCGGTGATTACGGTCTGGTCGGAGTTTGCATAGGTTTCCGCAGGAACGGGGTCTATGAAATAGATACTTTGCTTTTTAGTTGTCGGGTTATGAGTAAAGGTGTCGAAGATTATACGCTTACATCGGTCCTGGGGCACGCCGGGGCGGAGAACTTTGACAGAGTGGTTCTGCGGTTTAAGAAAGGGCCGAAGAATGAGCAGATGCAGGCAATCCTGAACAACAATAATTTTGTCGAATCCGCTGCTGACGATGATTGCGTAGTTTATAGTTTTGACCTGAAGCAGCAGCAAATAAAAGCGTTCCCGAAATGGTTCTCGCCGACCCAGCCGGACACTGAAAAAACACCGGCACTTTCGTTGTAACTGGCCGCAGTATGATGACTTCTGAAACGTTGACCGAAATTTATCAATTGCTTTTCGAGCGTTTTGGTCCCCAGCGCTGGTGGCCGGGCGAGACGCAGTTTGAGATAATCACGGGCGCTATCCTTACCCAGAATACAAACTGGGACAATGTCGAAAAGGCGATATCCAATCTAAAATCGGCTGAGCTGCTAACCCCCAAGAAACTCCACGATATAGAGGTCTCGGAGCTTGCGGAGCTCATTCGGCCGGCGGGCTATTTCAATATAAAGGCCAAACGGCTGAAAAACTTCGTGGACTGGCTCTTTGAGAATTACGATGGGAAGCTGTCCGAGCTGGAAAATGTTGACACCGAGCGATTGCGAACCGAGCTTTTGGCTATAAAGGGCGTCGGGCGGGAGACTGCGGATTCGATTTTGCTTTACGCGTTAGATAGAGAGATATTTGTTGTTGACGCTTACACTGCGCGGGTTGCTATTCGGCACGGACTTATCGAGCCGGAGGCCGATTATGAGCAGTTGCGGGAATTGTTCCAATCACATTTGCCGCCGGAGGCGAAGTTGTTTAATGAGTACCACGCATTGTTGGTGAGAGTCGGGAAAGAATATTGCAGGCCGAAGGCCAAATGCGCGGGCTGCCCATTAGAGAAGCTGCCGCATGAGGTGGAAGAGGGGTGAAAAATCAAAAATTAAAAAGCAAAATGCAAAATGACAGATAAAAATTCAAAAATTATAAAGCCACAGATACCTTGGGCACAAGTACCTTGGGCATAAATTTCACAGATTTCGCGGAGTTTATGAAGTTTTCGATATGAACAACGAGCTATGAAACATGGGCAGAAATGCTCCTGATCTCTTTTCTTCTCATTGCCACATATATGTTTGATCTCTCTCGTACATCACGATGGAGACCCTATGCTTTACCGCATACGAAGCCGCTAAAGCCAGACCATACTCAAAGAATAACTGTTTGTTTTTCAAGATAGCATCGATCTTTTGCTGCCCCAGAGATTGCCTTACATGATATATTGAGGACAGGTCATTTGCTTTGTCTTGCCCAATTTCTTCAACTGCCAGCAGGATATATTCAGGCAAAATAATGTGTGTCTCTGCCTGACTCATTGCTGATTCCATAAGTTTTCTTACCTGATCTTGAAAAACATCTGTTGCATATATGCATAACTGTTCAAAAAATACTTCATCACCGCTATACTGTTTGCGAAATTTGTCATAGTTTACTTCCACATTCACAAATGGCTTAAATTCTTCATCATTTTTGTGAGTTTGCTCATCAGCAAAAGCTAACCACTCCTTATATGAATCTTTCAGCTTTGTATCATGGGGCATTATTTCTTTGAACTTACCCCAATTCTCCTTGTCCAGTTTCGGAAATATGATACCCACAGGGGGGCATTTCGTAATACCTGTTGAGTTCTTCCGAGGTCTGCCATTAACCCAGAATTTCGACGGCTTACCAATAGGTGGTGCAGGCCTGACACACTTAACGCCATCAAGTTCAAAATCCATTTCAAGGACCGGCAATCTATCCGGCTGCACCTCTCTATCCAGCACTATAGCGGATGTCATAAAGTTATTTAGAAAATTCCCCCAGTGTTCATTAAGTTTATCAAAGCTGCCAAATCGCCTGTCAAGATTGATTGGTACTTCCTCAAAAGGACAAAGGACATAGGAATCAAATTTGTCACTATAAAAGTAAATTCCGCCAACGATTAAACAATCTATTTGTTTGGTATCATTAGTCGAACAGCGGACAGCGATTTCCTTGAATTCTTCATGATACAAAGAACCATAACCAGCATTAACTAAAACAACAACTTTTGTTTTCCCTTCATGTTCTTGGCTAGCTTGCTTAAGCTGTTTAGCGGCTTTTTTGATGTGAGTTTTAATCGGGGTTGACATCGCCCTGTGGTAATCACTTCTCCCTTTCTCTCCCAGAAGCTTGGGATCTAAAACAACCACTGGCTTGCCGGGGAATTGTTCCTTAAATATATCTGCTAGCTTTCGTTGTCTCTCTTGCTTCTTTAACCCTTCTTCCTCTACAAACTTCAACTCGATTATTCCATCATCAAGTAAATAATCAGCGTTGATTTGACTTTCACGGCTATCATCATTGCTGAGTCTTTTTCCTCCCGCAGCGTCAATGATTCTATCAAAATCTTCCTCAGTAAGTTTATATATACGCATGTAGTCCATTAAAACCTTATTCCTTTAAAGCAACTCCTCATGATAGCCGCTTGACATAGTGTCATCCGGCCTTTTGCTTGCCTTCGTCCTTTTCATCATTTAAGATATTACGAAGCTTCTGTCTATATACTTTAATTTCTTTACGTTTCATTGCTTCTCCCCAAATAAAAAATAACGGATAAACCCAGTAGTAGTACCAATTACAACCCCAAGCGGCCAAAAGATAAACATAATAACACAGGCACAGTTTTGGATGAAAGGGCTCGATATAATATATGGATTTGACTCTTCCATATTTTTACGCAAAAAACGTCTTACAAATAAAGCTCCAATGATTACGTAGACCCAGAGTAACAAAATTCCGCCTACTACATACGCACAGATTATCAAAGTCTTGATTAGCATTTCTCCGACCTTATCGCTTTGACAATATCCTCTTTCAAAAAGTGTTCACCGCACCATTTTAGCGATTGCCTGTCTTAATTCAAGTGATATGTTCGCAAAATCAATCAAATCTGCAGGCCCTTACAATTGATTATTGATGATTGATAATTGATTATTTCTCTGCGTTCTCTGCGGTAAGAGCGTTTTGCGCGTTAAGATAGGCAAGATTTCTGCATACCAAGATGGGTTGAACGGCCGAGCGTTTTACCTGTGCTTTTGTATCGGCGGATACGGTACGGTTACGGCTTTCGGCGGATACGGCTGACACAGGGCAAATATGCGATTGTGGATTCGGATGATTACGGGGTTCACTGCTCTGATAATGCACCAGCATTACAGCATAGATGTTTTTTCTGCATTTTTCATAACCTACTGCTCTTACAAATTCGGACGAATTCTAATCAGAAAAATCTATCTTACTTATTAGGAAGCAATTATTTTCATAAATTTTGTTACGGATTCCCTTGTTTTCCAGGGAGGGGTAAAAACTTTGAATTGCCTCGATTTCCTAATGTCCCTTTCCGGTTTGAGGCGGTACTGACTGACGTGATGAAAGTATTTTTTCCTCTCGTAGTAATCTGCCAAGTATTCCTGTTCAGTTTGTCCCGGCGTTGGCACGAGCAGCACTTTTGTCTTATTTAGTTCTGCGAGTTCCATTATCGTCGTATATCCTGAACGAGCTATTATGAATCTGGCCCGGTTCATAATATCTTCCTGCTGCTTTGTGTCCAAATAAGCGCAGAACTCAACATTTCCGGGAAGATTAGCTGGTTTGCCATCAGGATTTCCGCCCGCAACAACGATTTTTCCGCTTAAGCGATTCAACTGTGAAAGTATCTTTTTCTCAAAGACGGTTCTTTGCGGTTCGGGCCCTGAAAGCGAGATAAAATATTCTATATCTTCGGCTACGCCTGTTTTTTTGAGGTGCGAAAGTATTCCGATGTATTTTATCCTGTCCCTGCTTATGTACCTTAAATCGTGAGAGAGCCTTGCGGAAAGGTTTTCCCCCTCAAAATCAGGCACGATAATATATCTGTATTGTTTCATCCTTGATGCGAGCCATTTCTCCGCAATCCTCTCGGTTCCGAGTGGGGTTTTGAATCTCAACTGGTGATTTATAAGATAAGAATTGTCGGGCCTGTCATATACATCGTACCTGCAGTCAGAAATTACCCTGTCAAAACGCCTTGTAATTATTTTTGCTGACTTCCTCCTGGCGTATCTCAGACTCTTTATCATCAGGGGCGAAAAAAGAGCGAACTTCAGCTTGAAAAAAGGTGTTTTGGTGTAAGGCGGGGGAACGCTTGGAACATCGTAGTATTCGCATTTATTTTTGAAGCGGCCTTTCAGAACCTTCAGCGCCCAGCCGGTGGATAATATGTGCACCTGGTTATTCTCCAGAAGCTCCGCAATTAAAGGCATGTCTCTCGTTGCGTGGCCAAGCCCCCAATCAAAAATTCCAAAGAGTATCTTCATAATTTCACAACTTATGCTTCACTCGCCGAACTTATTGCTCGTCTTGCTCGAAGAGTTCCGGTTGGTCGCCGGTACGTTTCTTTTTGTGGAACTTTAGTCCCAGATGATCGCATGCCTTTGTGGTGACTTCTCTGCCTCGTTTTGTTCGACGCAGGAAACCAATCTGCAGAAGGTATGGCTCAACCACATCCTCCAGCGTGTCCCTCTCCTCGCCGAGCGTAGCTGCAACAGCATCTATGCCTGCCGGTCCGCCATCATAAACATTGACCAGCGCGCGCAGGAACGCTTTATCCGGCTCGTCCAGGCCCAGCGAATCAATCTGCTCCATCCTGAGCGCACTTTCAACGATATCGGAGCTGAGGACACCTGAGCCTTTAACCTGAGCGTAGTCCCGCACACGTTTGAGCAGTCGATTAGCTACTCGTGGTGTCCCGCGGGACCGGGCCGCAATCAATTCAAGCGTCCCATCCTGACACTGCAACTGCAGTAACTCAGCCGACCTGCGCAAAATAGCTGTCAGCTCTTCCGTAGTGTAAAAATCCAGATGATACAACATCCCGAATCGGCCGCGAAGCGGAGCGCTGAGCAATCCTGCCCGCGTTGTTGCGCCAACCAGGGTAAAACGCTTGAGCGGGAAATTTATCGTCTTTGCGTGCAGCCCGCTGTCAACGGTAAAGTCAACCTTGAACTCCTCCATCGCCGGGTAAATAAATTCTTCGACCGGCGTGCTGAGCCGGTGAACCTCATCGATAAAAAGTACATCGCCGGTGTTGATATTGCTCAAAAGGCCCATCACGTCACCCTGTTTTACCAGAGCCGGCCCCGATGAACACCGGATATTCGCACCCATCTCGTTCGCAACAACATTGGCGAGAGTCGTTTTGCCGAGGCCGGGCGGGCCGTAAAACAAAATATGCTCCAGCGGCTCGGACCTCTGCTTGGCC
>JGI10211J14876_10000248_pt1 | contig 22558 bp, 23 predicted proteins | sample Etolagsediment_FD_14876 | JGI IMG/M metagenome (IMG submission 14876)
GGAAATTATTGAAAAAAATCCCAATAAACCATGGGATTGGGTTGGGATCTCAATGAATCCAAATATTACAATGGAAATTATTGAAAAATATCCCAATAAACAATGGGAATGGTTTTGGATCTCAAGGAATCCAAATATTACAATGGAATTTATTGAAAAATATCCTAATAAACCATGGAATTGGTATTCGATCTCAAATAATCCCAATATTACAATGGAAATTATTGAGAAATATCCAAATAAACCATGGAGTTGGTATTGGATCTCAAGGAATTCCAATATTACAATGGAATTTATTGAAAAGAATGTTAATAAAATAAATTTTGAAGAGTTATCAAGAAACCGATTTATATATCATAATAAATCGGTTAAAAAACGAGAAAGATATAAAAATTTATTTTATTTACAAAAATTATGTATAAATAAAGATATTCAACGATACATTATTTCATCATTTATGATGTGAATACCCTATTTTTATTATAATTATATTCACCAAAATATAATTATAAAGTATAAAACAGTATCTCGGGCAAGACTTGAACTTGCGACCTTCTGTGTGTTACGCAGACGTTCTAACCATCTGAACCACCGAGACAAACTATTAATTGAATAAGTTTATTTCTATATCCTGAGCAGGACTTGAACCTGCGGCCTTCTGCGTGTAAAGCAGACGCTCTAACCAACTGAGCTATCGGGATTTAAGTGTATCCTTCATCCGAAGGAGTACTTACTCTACTCCATTTCTACGAAATGCCATAAGTGTGATTTGAACACACAACCTTCCGATCTTCAGTCGGACACTCTCCCAGATTGAGCTATTACGGCAATTATGATTATAAAAAACAAGGTTCTTCGACCGGGAATTGAACCCGGGTCTGCTCGGTGAAAGCGAGCTATCCTAACCACTGGACTATCGAAGAAAATTAAATTCCCCCATCGGGAATCGAACCCGAGTCTGGACGGTGAGAGCGACCTATCCTAACCACTGGACCATAGGGGATTTATTACTCACATTACTTTGTGTAATTATCTCTTTAAGTATTTTTAGTAAGTAAATAAAAATGATTTTTATTTTATAATGGTTGTTTGTTGTATATTTCCACTATGGGTATATGTCATTCAAAAAAAAAAAAAATTATTACCTCAAAATTTGTTAGTATATCTAATTACTAAATATCCAAACAAATCATGGAGTTGGTATTGGATCTCAATGAATCCCAATATTACAATGGAATTTATTGAAAAATATCCAAATAAACCATGGAGTTGGTATGGAATCTCAAGGAATCCCAATATTACAATGGAAATTATTGAAAAATATCCAAATAAACCATGGAGTTGGTATAATATCTCAGGGAATCCAAATATTACAATGGAAATTATTGAGAAATATCCCAATAAACCATGGGAATGGGACAGAATCCCAATATTACAATGGAAATTATTGAAAAATATCCTAATAAACCATGGGATTGGTATGGAATCTCAATAAATCCCAATATTACAATGGAATTTATTGAAAAATATCCTGATAAACCATGGGATTGGAGTGGAATCTCAAGGAATCCCAATATTACAATGGAAATTACTGAAAAATATCCCAATAAACTATGGAGTTGGTGCGATATCTCATGTAAACCCAATATTACAATGGAATTTATTGAGAAATATCCAAATAAACCATGGGATTGGTATTGGATCTCACAGAATCCTAATATTACAATGGAATTTATTGATAAAAATATATATAATATGTGTTTTAGAAAATTATCGAATAATAATTTTACTTATCATAATAAATTGGTTAAAATCCAAGAAAGATGTAAAAATATATTTTATTTACAAAAAATGAAAAGAATCAGTCAAGACATTCAAAGATCAATAATAACTAATTTTCTATAAATAATAAAATTGATTTTTTAAAAAAGAGGATATTTTATAACAAAAAACTACTATGACTGCTCTTTTTAAAAAGCTAGACGTTACTAGGGATATTTTTGACAAAGTTGAGTACGTAGACAGTGAATTTCCTGATCAACCTCAAGAAATTGATGATGAGGGAAACAGGGAGTACAAATGGAAAATCATTATGGAAGATGAGAGAGATAAAGAGAAAAAAATAACAAAACTCGCTTCCCAAATGAAATGGAGACTTTATGAAGGTGATGGTAAAGCCCTATATATTTTAGGTATTACTGATGAAGGAGATGCTCTAGGTATAACTGAGAAAGATCTCCACGAAACTCTTTGCGTTATCGATGATGCAACGAAACGTATCAAATCTGATATTGTTAGTGCTAAAATTTATGATAAAGAAGGATACTATGTTTGTACAGTGAGAGTTTACAAAGAAGAATGTAAGTTCTCATAAAATGATAACTTAGCGTTGCCTGTAAGTTCTCATAAAATGATAACTTAGCGTTGCCTGTAAGTTCTCATAAAATGATAACTTAGCGTTGCCTGTAAGTTCTCATAAAATGATAAATTAGAGTTTTCTTAATTAAAAAAAATGATTATAATCTTTGTCTCACGCCTTGCGGACGCTCCCCGTTTTGCCTCGAGGCCCAAAATTATTTTTAAAACCGTAGTATGGGTTAGGGTTCTACTCTTTTAGCCAGTTTTTACTCTGGGTCCTTTTATGACGGTTATGGTTACCCACCCGTGCACGATGCAATTAATGGACGAAACGCGCCTCAGTCTTTGTTTTGTAACAGGTCGCCTCTGTATGATTAATAATAAGTTTATTAATTTCTCGTTCTTTTTAGTGTCAATTTTTTCGTTGGAAACAAAAAATAACCTTTTGGCCAATTTTTTTTAATCAGAAAAATTCTATATTATAATATTATGACAAACAAGTTTTGTAATGAAAATTATCTTTTTTTTCAAAAGAACTACAACATTCTTAACGATACCAAAATTGAAATGAATTTCTATCGTCTTATCTACTCTTTAGATGAAAAAAAGCACAAAATTTTGGATGAAATACTCTTAGAAAAAATTAGACAAAACTGGAATGCCGTTCAACACTATCTTGTATTATTAAAATCAACATTTAAACAAATAAAATCAGCCGGCAATTTAGAAGGATTTCAAATAGAACATTTGATGAAAGATTTCAAAGTTGCTGAGAAAAACATCAAAACACCAAAAACATTTTTAAAATACGTAAAAGCCCTTATCTACAGAAAAAATTTATATAATGAAGTGAAAGAGTTGCTTTTAATCCTTTCAAATAAATATACTTGTGAACTCATTCTCAACAAAAATCTCAAAAAAGAGAAATGTAGCAAAAAATACATAGAAAAAGTAATAAAATTAGCAAATGGACATTTCGACATTTTATGTAAACTTTTATACCCTAAAACCACTTCACTTAAAAATGGATTTGGTAAAGAAGAGTACAACACTGTTTACAAGTTTTTTAGATGTTTAAGACTTATGGAAAAACATGAAATTGATCCAATAAAAGCCCTCAAAATTAAAGTCCCAAAAAAACCCACAAACAAAGACGTGTCTAGAGTTTTAGATGAACTTGAGGTTAATTATATAATTGAATCTGGAAATGATTTCGATGACAAACCTGAAACGGTGAATGGTATTAGTGAATATATTCTTTTGATGAAAAGAAGAGGACATTCATTATGGTATACTATTAATTACATTTGGAAACATTTATATGGTAAGGAACCAGAAGGCGATATTTGTAACGCAAATGTCGTTTCAAATTATGAAATAGAGATGCAAAAAGGTGGTTATAAAACAACAATTAAACTATTCGTACTTTGTCGTGATGGATTTATATCCAATATTAATATCTTCCAAGAGTTTTAAACAATTTATTATCCATGCCTACTTCCTGTTGGAGGACCAATAAATGTTGGAGTTGAAAGTGCCATTCCTTTCATTGAACTCCAATTTATATTGAATAGAATAAATAACGCTAGGATAAAAAGAATCCAAAAAAAACAATTTTCACATAAACTATTTTGTCGTTTGTATCCTTGATTTATACGAGGTTTAGGTTCATTCTCATTATGTTCATAGTCATGCTTTCGTTTGTACAACATGTTTATGACAACATTTTTACAGAGACAGATAATTTTTTAATCAATTTTTAAGGAATTATCTAACTATTTAGTAGTATATGGATAAATACTATCAAAAAGGTGTATATCCAGCACCATATAAACTCATAGTTTTAGGAGATGTTCATGGAGATTGGTACGCTACAATTAATAGTTTGAAGAAAGGAAAAATAGTTGATGATAAGTTGAATTGGATCGCAGGAAAAACACATGTCGTTCAAATGGGAGATATTCTTGATCGAGGGGGTCGTGGCTCAATGAGTTATAATGACGAGGACTCCGAATTTAAAATTATGACACTTTTCTTGAAGTTAATGAAACAATCTTTTGAAAAAGGAGGAGGATTTCATTGTATCATAGGAAATCACGAACTCATGAATATCACGGGTGATTTCCGATTTACTTCAAAAAAAGGAATTCATCATTTTAAACAAAAACGAAGAGGTCGCCGCATTTTTTTCCGTGCTGGAAGCGATATGTGTAAAGTTTTCGCAAAATATTGGAACCCAATTATTAAAATAGGTAAATATGTTTTTTGTCATGGAGGATTATCACCTCATATAGCCAGAAAATATACAATACCAACAATAAATTCATGTATGCGAGAATATCTCAGAGGAAATGAGAATCTCATTAGGAAAAACACATTTAAAATTTTATTCGTTAATTCAGAATCACTACTTTGGAATCGCAAATATTCAGCAGAACATTTTAACACAGGAAGAGTTAAAGATTATCTCAAAGATATAAAATGTCAATATATGGTTGTTGGTCACACACCACAAACAAAAGGAATAAATCTTAGGGGTGGTGTCATTTGGTGCGTTGATACAGGTATGTCAGAAGCTTTCGGAAAACGCAATAACAAAAGACTACAACTTCTATCTATTATCAATAACGGAAAAAAAGTCTCAATTATTCGTTGATCGAAACAATTTTTATTCACAATATAATATATAAATGTTTGGTTTACCAAAAAAAAAAAGTTTATATATTAAAATTACAATTATTGTTGGAATCATAATAGTTATTTGTTGTTTTATGATTCACTTCTACCATAAGAAAAATGACTACGAAAATGAATTGGAATTTAAAAATAAATTGAGTTATTATTCAGATATGAATAGAAATAATATAACTATTGAAGAATATTATCAAAGATCAATATATCCATCAACATATAAAATTGTTGTATTAGGTGATGTTCATGGTGATTTTTATGCAACAACAAAATGTTTACAAAAGGCTAGAATAATAGACGAGTATTTGAATTGGTGTGGAGGGAAAACTCATGTTGTACAAATGGGTGACATATTGGATAGAAAAGATAGATTGGGCGAATTAACAGATGAGGATTCCGAATTTAAAATTATAGAATTATTTGTTAAACTTATAAAACAAGCTTTTAAAGCAGGAGGTGGATTTCATTGTATATTAGGAAATCACGAGTTTATGAATATAACTGGTGATTTTAATTATGTATCAAAAGCAGGAATGGACCATTTCACAGATGGATCAAAAGGAAGGCAGAAATTTTTTACACCCGGTGGTGAAATGTGCCGTTTATTCGCTGATTATTGGAATCCAGTTATTAAAATTGGAAAATACCTTTTCTGTCACGCTGGTATCAGCGGAAAAATAGCAAAAAAATACAAAATTCCCGAAATAAACAAATATATGAGAAAATATTTATTGGGCGATGCAAATGTAATAAATAGTAGCGAATTTGATGAGCTTTTTTTATCAATGAATGGAATTATATGGGACAGAGAATATGCTAATGGTAAGTTTAGGGTGAAGAGGGTAAAGGAATTATTGGCACTTCATGATTGTGAGTATATGGTTGTTGGACATACTGTTCAGATGGATGGTATTAATTTGAAGAATGATTGTATATGGTTTGTTGATACAGGAATGTCACAAGCTTTTGGTAAAAGGCGAAATGATGATAGATTACAACTTTTACAGATTATAAGGAATGGTAAGAGTACATCAATTATAAAGTAATTAAACTAATTTATATTTATGTAATAATCTTTCTGCTTTCTGAACATATTTTTTAACATTTGACATATTTGTTGTTTTGTTTGTCATTATTTTTTTATTTATATCATTTAATACATTTATTAAACCAGAATTTCTTATTGTTTGTTTATTTATATTTGGATTTGCCAATATTTTTTTCACAACATATTTTATTTTATCGATTTGAATCCATAAAGTAATATTCATTATTTTTGATTTTGAAATTAATACCAATTCATCATTTAACATCAATAAATGTTCAACAAGCTTTTCTTTCAATTTATTTTGATTTATAATTTGTTCCTCAATTGTTGTTCCATTATCTTTTGTATAAGTTACTTTTTTTAAAAATATATTATTACTAACACCCTTTTTTGTATTTATTAGTTTTTCAATATTTTCTAAACTATCCAAGACATATTTCATATATTTTTTAAGAGTATCATCAATAGCACCCGCTTGATTCTGATAAATAATAGTTGTATTAAATTTAATATTATATAATGATCCAAAAAAATTCTTTAATTCGGAAATAACTGACCCCATATTTTGCATCTTCTTTTTAGTCAATTTTTTATTAATTATATCATTAATTAAACTTAAATATGAATATAATTTATCATCATATTTGTATATGCCATAATATTTATGAAAATAAATAATTAAATCAAATATTATATAATAAGTTCTTATAAATGATTTCATTATATCATAAACTTTTTGGTTCATTTCATTTTGTTTTACTTTATCAATTAATTTTAAAAAATCATCCAAACTTTTAATTAATTGAACATCAACATCATTTCTTTCTTTTAATTTATTCATAAGAAATACTGCTTTAGAATGTATAATATTTTGTTTTTCAGAATTATTTTTTTGATTATTTTGTAATATATCATCAATATTATTCATCATTTGATACAAATCATCATTTTCCATGTAAAAATTTCCGAGTAATTCATTTTTTTTACTTACTGTATATAGTAATGCATTTTGATTTTTTAAACTTGTAGTTACATTAGGATAATCATTTTTAATATTTTTATTTTTAAGATAACATGGGTCTTTGTTGAATGTGTTTGATAAAAATTTTAGTTTATAATCAATATTAGTGGAATTCATATTATTTTTTTGTGGAATATTCGGTTCAACTAATATTGGTGTAATAAATAGGAAAGGAGGATGTTTAATTATTTTAGGGAATATTTCTAGGAGCGATGATGTACAATTATCTGTGTAAATATCGTATAGTTTTTTATTTTGAAAGAGTGTAAATGAATTTTTTCTTTGACTAAACGCATTATATTCTTGTTTTAGTTTGTCAATAAATGTGTTTTTTAGTTTATCGGATTCTTCGAAACGTAAATGTTCCATATCATTTAAACCATATGTTAAGAATTTACTTTTTGCAATTTTTTTACTTTGATAAACAAAACTTTTAATATATCCAGATTGAAATTTAATTTTCTTTTTTAACCTTTCAATCTGCCCATTTGTGAATCTCCCAATTCCAACAACATCAATTAAATCTGTATTTTTATTTAAAACATTTTGGGAAACAATATCTTCATTTATAGACCATCTGTTCCTTCCATTTACATTTTTTACGCGATTCTTTTTAAATTTTTTTTTAATAAATGTTTTTAAATGGTTTTTAAAAACGCGTTTATTAAGATTACTTTCCAATACAAATTTTTCTTCTTTCATTAATTTTTCACAAAACTTTATTAAATAAACATCTGGTGATGTCCATCCAAGATTGGAAAATCCCAAAGAACTCCAACTAATAATACCATTTCTCTCACGAATGATAATTAAACACATATGGAAATTTGCGTCCGCTAATTTTTCAAAAAAACTTTTCTTTTGTGTTTCAGAATCTGCTAACCTTACCACTTCAAAATAATCACCTTCCCTAATATCAATATCATCTATATTCTCATCTAATTTAAATAATGATCCACAAACTAACTTTTTATTATTAACTGGATTACACATTTTACAACATAAAGATTTTAAATATATTTTATAATAATTTTTATAACCAATATTTCTTTTAATTTCTTCATATCTTTCCAACATTTTTTCATTACTTAATTTTGTATTCAATCCTAATTTATATTTGATATTCATAAATTTATTAACCACATTATTCATCTCTTGTATATTAAAATATAATATAAAAATAAATTACCATATAAAAAAATTACCATATAAAAAAATAATGACGAGTAAATTACAATTATTCCTTTCTGACATTACTTTTAACACAAAGTTAATAATAAATTGTACAGACGAAATTGCTGTAAGTGATTTAAAAAAAATGGTTGCAAAAGAGTTAAATAGTTTTCCATGTTTATTTACACTTGTTTATAAAGGAAAAAGGATGTGTGAAAATGAAAATCTTCCTCTAAGTGATCCAACTTTATCATTAAAAAATGAAGATACTGTTAATTTTATAATGAGATTAAAACCAGAAGCAGAACTTTTATTGGAAATTAAAAGAAAAATGGGTTTCACTACTTATATAGGATGGAATAGAGAGACTGATATGAAACAGTGGTATGGTTTGAGATTAAACAATGACTCTGATGATAAATACAAGGTACTTGAAATTATTTCTTATTTGAATGGCAATAATTTACCTGAAGAAATTGGTGGATTAAAATCTTTGGAAAAAATTGTTATGACATCAAATAATATAACTGGTAAAATACCAAGAACAATTTGTAACTTATTAAATTTACAGAAATTAGACCTTAGCAAAAATAAATTAGAAGGTACAATTCCAAATGGAATTTACAATTTAACTAATTTGGTTTCATTGAGTTTTTTTGATAATAAATTAGAAGGTGTTATTCCAGAAGGTATATATAATTTGACTAAGTTAAAGAGATTGATTTTAGGTAAAAATAATTTTGTAGGAACAATTTCACCAAATGTAGGTAATTTAGTTAATTTAGAAATTTTAAGTTTTGCTGCCAATAAGATGAAAGACGAAGTACCAGATCAAATTAATAACCTTAAACAGTTGGAATGGTTGTTTTTAAATGGAAATAACTTTGTTTATCCAGATAAAAGTACAACACCTTTCAAAATTATTTGAACAAAATTATTTGAACAAAATTATTTGAACAAAATTATTTGAACAAAATCATTTGAAAAAATCTTTTAAAGATTATATTATAAATATGGGAGTTTATGAAAAAACCGTTGGTTTAGCAAGAGCATTTACAGTCATGGTACCAGTTACTGCAATTCTTTATGGGGCTATTTTTAGGGATAGTGCTGGTGTATTTTATGGTTTATATGCATTTTTTGGTGATGCAACGAATCATTATGTCAAGAAGGGTTTTAAAAAGATGTATGGAAAGAGAGATTCTCTTCCACTTTTAGGAAAGGGTGGGCGTCCAACTGAAGCAAAACATTGTGGAACATTTATTCATGAGAATAATTTAGAGGGTAAGCCATCATCTTTTGGTATGCCTTCAGGTCATTCACAGATGGCAACATTGACTGCTACATTTTGGGTTTTATATTTATATCAGAAGTATGGATTGGAGTTGAGAAACATTTTTTCAATGGGTCTTGTCGCTCTTGTTTGTTTAGGAATTTTATATAGTAGATGTTATTTGAAGTGTCATACAGTTCAACAGGTTGTTTTGGGTGGAATTTTTGGTATTGTGTATGGGGTCGTTGGTTTCCTTATATACAAAAGCTATTTTAATATCGAATAACTGAGTTATTTTCATGTATACTTTTTTGCCAATGCTTTTTTTCTAAAAAAGCATATGTATACTTTTTTGCCAATGCTTTTTTTCTAAAAAAGCATATGTATACTTTTTTACCAATGCTTTTTTACTAAAAAAGCATATGTATACTTTTTTGCCAATGCTTTTTTTCTAAAAAAGCATATGTATGTTTGAAATTTCTTAAAAATTTGTCAGTAATTTTTAAGAAGTATGGAGAGTGATTCCTCGATTGTAAAAAAAATATGGCAAACTTGGAAAACTAGTAAAGTTCCTGAGGTTGCGAGACTTCCTTTTATAAGTTGGAGTGTCAATGATGGTTGGGAGAGATTTTTTAAAAATGATAAGGAAATTAATAAATTCATTAGAGTTAATTTTCCAATGCTTTTTAGAGTTTATAAGACGCTTCCCTTTGGTGTAATGAAAGCAGATATTTGGAGATATTGTGTTATTTATAAATATGGAGGACTTTACACAGATTTAGATACATCTTGTATTAAAAAGTTAGATGATTGGATACCTAAAGATGCACAGTTTGTTGTTAGTGGAGAGAAACATACAGAACTTTTTTGTCAATGGACATTTTACGCAGCACCAAATTGTTATATTATGAAAAGGATGGTTAAATTTCTTTTTAAAAGATTAAATAATGTTACTTTTTTTAGAGAGATGGTACATTATTACACTGGACCAACATTTTTCACATTGGCAATTGTTGTAGCAATTAAAGAAATGTTGATGATGGAGGGACATGTTGAACTTTCAAAAAATATTGATTCAAGACTTTTAAGAAAAGTACCAAGAATGCCAGATACTCATCCATTAAAAGCATTTCTTTTAAAACATAAAATTTATATATTACCAATTAATGTTTTTAATTCCATCTATGTAAAACATCATTTTGGAGGAAGTAAATGGACTAATCATGATTATGTGCCGTGGAAAATACATAAAAATAATTATTTACAACAAAGAGAAATAGAAAAATGGAATAACCGACGTGGGATTAGAAAATCAAAAATAGTATAAAAATATTGGTATTTTATATATATAGTTTGTTTAGCATTATGAATGAATATTTGCCAATGTTTGATAATTATATATTGAAAGATGAATATATAAAAGATATCGAAAAATTATTAATTGATCTCCCTTTTAAATTACATTTTATTGATAATCAATTTTTTTATGTAAGATCAAAAACATCTATTGATGGATTACCTTTTGGTGATGTATTAAAAAAAAATTTTTCGATAGATTCTTATTCAGCAGTTTTTTCCAATTTTGATAAAAGTTATCACTGTTTTTATAGTTCAGAAAATACCATGATTATTAATAACGTTAGATCAGATAGTTATTTTAGTAGTTCTCAACTAAAAACTTTAATGACTGTTGTTGAAAAAGTTGAATTGCTCAAAAATTATTGTGACAGTGAAAAATTTATTAAACACCAAGATAAATTCAATATTGTAAAAGAAGATATTAATTGGACAGAATTAATCGATAAACTTGTTGAATTAAAAGTTATAGAAGTTGAAACTCCAGAATGGGAAAAAGTAAAAGATAATGATTCAAGAACAATAATAAGCTTAGAAGGAGAGAAGATTAATAAAATAAATATTAACCAGTTTTTTATGCCAAGATATGATGTTCTACATGAATTTAACAAAAAGAAGTTAATTGAGCTGTATAGAAAATCAATAGGCGTGCAAACATTATGGTCATCGTTTACATCTATTTTCTATACAAAAAGTACAAAAAGTACAAAAAGTACAAAATCAAATCAATTTATGTGTATTATTTCATAATTATATCTTTTTCTTTTTACCTTTAATGATAACATACTTGTTACCATTTTTGTAATATCTTATTTTTCTATAACCAACATTTTTTATATAAACTTTATTTGATCCACTCAATTGAATGATCGGTTTTAAGTAACTATCAAAATATACAGGAATAAATTCATTTATTTTTTTCAATCCATCATAGAGAAAATTTTCTGTTGCTTTATTATTTATTAAACTACTAACATCTCCTTTTGACAATACAGGAACTATTTGTCCATAAGAAGTTACAAGGTTTCCCATAACAAATTTTTGATGAGGTTTACCATTATAATCCCATACCAAATCTATATATGTAAATTTAGTATTACTTGGATTTTTTTTAAATGCAAAATGAAATTGAGTTGGGGATCTGGGATTATGAGAAGAATGTAGTGAAAAATGTGAATTTCCAGCAATATGAACTTTACTTTCAATATAAATATGTTTACCAGAAACTCCAGCTGAAATACCTTTTGTCTGTACCTTAAAAAAATCTTTAAGGGCGTGAATAAATTGATCTCTTTTACTTTTTCTATTTGGTTTCATCATCCAATCAAAATTACTTTCATTTTTCCTGTGGATGTTTGGTTGTAAAATATACTTAATCGCAACATCCCATGGATTTGTTTTTGGATAAATTTGTTTACAAATTGCTTTAATTTCTTGTTTTTTTATTATGGATTCAGTTGTTTTATCATGATTTAATATTTTATATCTATTTGTTGACATAATCTCAATAATTTTACCATGTTCCATATCACTAGTTCCATCTTTTTTATATAAAACGAATTCTCCAGTAATATTAGACATATTTCTTGGTATTTTTTCATAAATTTTAACTACATTATTTTCTAAATCATATACCTGTTTAATATTTTTTTCATTAACAATTTTTCCATCCGGAAAAACTTTTAATTTTACATAACTACCATTTTTTAATTGAGCATAATGTTTATCATATTGTAATAATTTTACCATGTCTAAAATTCCTCTAATTTTTTCAAATTCTGCCCTAATTTTTGGGGTATAATTATCTAATAATTCACTAACTTTTCCTAACTTTTCAGATATAACATCTATTCTTGTTTTTTTTAATCTAAATTATAGAATTCACCATTTATCATACCTACCATAGCTTCAATTTTAAGAAAAGTTTGATTAGCATTTTTTTTTCTATTTATTATTATTTGTATTGTTGTATTTTTACGTGCGATTTCATTAATTTTTCTCATATTTTCCGATATTTCTTGGAATTCCCCGTTTATATTATTTATTTGTTCACGAACAAATTGTACATCTTCATTTATTTTTAGCATTAGTTCTTTCTCAATCTGCTCTACTTTGTTTCTTACTTTTTCGAGTGGTATAAAGAACTATTAGATGTCAATTTTGTGGTTGAATAAGCAACGGATGCTTCGGTTGATCCACGTCTCATTCTAAATCTTTCAACTTCATTAGCTTGTCTTTCTGCATTTATGACAAATCTATTTGCTGAATTAATATTTTCCATTAGTTTATTAACAGTTTTACCAATTTTTTCTAATTTCTTTACAGATGCTTTTGAATTATTTGCTGATTTTCTTGCATTATTTACTAATTTTTTAGTATTTTTTATAATATTACCTTTATAATTAGGTGGACATTTTTGTATAAGTGGAGATCTATCTTGATCTTGATAATAATATCCAGTAGGTGTTAAGTCTAATTGATTATTATATCTATCAAATGTAATTCCATCTTTAAAAATAAGAACGGGATTATTGTTGTGGTAAGAATAATAATGTGTACTGGGATTCCAATATATTTTATATCCTTTGTAATCACATCCAACTATTTGTCTCTGAGAAGGATGTCTCTGAGGAGGATGTCTCTGAGGAGGATGTCTCTGAGGACATTGTTGTATAAATGGAGATCCATCTTGATAATAATATCCAGTAGGTTCCATGAATAATTGGTTATTATATCTATCAAATGTAATTCCATTTTTAACAGTAACAGCGGGATTATTATTATTATAAGAATAAAAATCTGTACTGGGATTTCAATATATTTTATATCCTTAGTAATCACAACCAACCATTTGTCTTTGAGTTGACATTATATAATATATATAAATATCTCGTTAAAGAACATATAATAATTTCATATTAAAAATTATATGAAATTATTAGTTTATGGAGCAAAAGGTTGGATTGGATCTCAATTCATTAAACTCTTAGAAAAAACAAATATAAAATATGTTTGTGGGTTAGCAAGAGCAAATAACCAAGAAAAATTAAGAGAAGAAATTTTAACAGTCCATCCAACACATATTATATCTTTTATTGGAAGAACACATGGAAAAATAGGTGACAAAACATATAGTACAATTGATTATTTAGAACAATCCTACAAATTAAAAGAGAATGTTAGAGACAATCTTTACTCTCCACTCTTATTAGCAATGATAGCTAAAGAGTATGGATTACATTATACATACCTAGGAACCGGTTGTATTTTTAAATTTGATGATGATCACCCTTTTGAACAAGAAGTTAATGGTTTTACAGAACAATCTGAACCTAATTTCTTCGGATCTGGATATTCTACTGTTAAAGGATTTACTGATCAACTTATGAAAATGTTTGGAAAAACGGTTCTTAATCTCAGAATAAGAATGCCCATTACTGGTGAAATGAACTCAAGGAATTTTATAACTAAAATCACAACATATGAAAAAATTTGTTCAATAAAAAATTCAATGACAGTTTTACCAGAAATGTTACCCCTTGTTTTAGATATGATGAACAAAAGATTAACAGGAACTATAAATTTGACAAACCCTGGTTTGATATCACACAACGAAATTTTAGATATGTTCAAGGAAGTTGTTGATCCCGAGTTCACTTATCAAAATTTCAGTGTTGGGGAACAAAGTAAAATATTAGCAGCTGATAGATCGAACAACTATCTTGATACTTCTAGATTACAAGAATTATATCCATCAGTTAGAAATATTAAAGAAGCCGTTCGTGATTGTTTGGTTCAATACAAAAATACATACAAAAGAAAAGAGCGAGTCGTCGATCTAACAAAAGATATTAAACTTCTGTTTGTAACAGGTGGAGCTGGATTTATCGGATCTAATTTTATAAATTATTTTTGTGAGAAGTATCCAGATGTGAAAATTATTAATTTTGATGCTCTTTACTATTGTGCAAACAAAGATAATGTTAAAAAAGAGATACAACAATCAGATAATTATCATTTTATAGAAGGAAATCTCCAATCTTTTGACTTATTAAGATACATATTCCAAACAAATGAAGTAACACACATTTTACACTTCGCTGCACAATCACATGTTGATAACTCATTCCGAGACTCTATCCAATATACAAAAGATAACACAATGGGAACACACAACCTTCTTGAAGTCGCCAGACTATATTGTCCAACATTAAAGAAGTTTATTCATGTTTCCACTGATGAAGTTTATGGTGAATCCAAACTTGACGCAGATGAACAACACAAAACTGAACAATCTCTTCTGTGTCCAACCAATCCATACGCAGCAACCAAAGTTGGTGCAGAAGCTTTGGCTCAATCTTATGGACACAGTTTTGGATTACCAATTGTTATTACTCGTGGTAACAATGTTTATGGACCAAATCAATATCCTGAGAAATTGATTCCGAAGTTTATCCAACTTCTTAAAAATGATAAGAAAGTAACTATTCAAGGTGATGGAAGTTGTGTTCGTGCGTTTCTTCACTCTTATGACACAGCAACAGCTTTTGAAAAAGTTCTTCTTAATGGATCTGTTGGGGAAATTTATAATTTAGGTTGTGATGAAGGTATGGAGTTTTCCGTTATGGAAATCTCCAAAAAATTAATTGAGAAAATGAAAGGCACAACCGATTATGACAAATGGATTGAATATATTCCTGATAGACCTTTTAATGACAAGAGGTATTATATCAGCAATCAAAAACTAAAAGATTTGGGTTGGAGTGTTAAAGTTGATTTGGATGATGGATTGGATAAGTTAATTAGTGACAAGAGCAACATGATTTTTTGCCCTTAATAAAACCATTTTCTCCATAACTTTTTTAATAGCTTCTTTAATAGGTATCACATCTTGACTAAGTTCTAATAAGGTTGTATCCAAGTGACAATATTTATGTTCTAACTCTTTTTTTTCTTTTTCAAGAGTGATACATTTCCATGAAAAATTTTTATCATATATATCTTTGTACATTTGTAAAATATCATTTTCGGAAATAACTCCGGGATTTACGAAATTGAAAGTTCCAGTAACTTTATTTCTCATCATATTTACTGAAAGAGGAATCAACTCATCTATAACTGAAATAGATGTTGGAATGTTATTCACTTCAGTTGCAAATAACATTTTATTCAAATAATTTTTAGAATCATTTATAGCTGAACTTAAAGGATGTCTGAATCGTAAGTTAAGTGAATCTGTTGTTTTAATCAATCTATCTGTACAACTTTTCAAAGCCAAATATTCACTTTCATTATTATTTGGTTCATCCTCTTCATTAAATGGTTTTCTTGACTTCAATGTTGAAGCATTTTTATCATATTTATAAATATTACCTGTACCAATGTAAGTAAAATGTATTTTATATATTTGACAAAAAATAGCCAATCTTACTGGAACTAATATGTTATATTTTGTACTTTCATCTAAACTTTCATCGAAAATTTCATCTTCCAATTGAAAACCATTACAATATATAACATGTGATACTTTCTGATCAAGTATATCGGAAAGTAAATTATTACTGCTTTCATCAATATCAGATGTTATATATTTAATCTTATTTTCCTCAAACTCATTAATATATCTTTTATTTATCCAATTTTTATGACCAACTACATAAACTTTCATAAGTTATTATATTAAAAATACATTTAATTTTTTATATTGAAACCATCTGCGGATAAACACTTAAAACTAATTTAGCTATAAAAATATAGTAATGACAAAAGTAAATGTTATTGGTGAAATAGGAATTAACCACAATGGTTCAATTGATTTATGTAAACAACTCATGTTAATTTCCAAAGGAGCCGGAATGGATTATGTTAAGATTCAAAAGAGAGATCCTGATGTTTGTGTACCAGAGGATCAGAAGAGTAAAAGGAGAATGACACCATGGGGAGAGATGAGTTATTTGGAGTATAAACATAGAATTGAATTTAATGAGGAACAAATTAAAGAGTTGATGGAGTATGCTGATCAGATTGGAATCAAGCTTTTCGCATCTGTTTGGGATATTAATTCTGCTAAGTTAATGTCTAAATATACAAAGATTGCTAAGTTGGGAAGTGCATCAATTACTGATTTGGAGTTGTGTAAGTATACAAGGGAGCATTTTGATTTCTTGATTGTTAGTACAGGTATGAGTACAGAGGAGGAAGTTGAGAAGTGTATTGAGGTTTGTAATCCAGATGTTATTATGCACACTAATTCAACATATCCTTGTCCAGTTGGTGAGTTGAATCTTCGTTATATTGAGTGGTTAAAAAATAAATATCCAGATAAGGAAATTGGTTATAGTGGGCATGAATATGGATTAATTACAACTTTCGCTGCAGTTGCTTTGGGATCAACATGGGTTGAAAGGCATATTACATTGGATAGGAGAATGTGGGGTAGTGATCAATCTTCGTCCATAGAACCTTCTGGAATTTATAAGTTGTGTAGAGGAATTAGAGATCTCGAAGAGGCTATGAAGTATGAGCCATCAGAAAGGAGACTTTTTGAGGGAGAGAATAAGAAGAGGGAGTCTTTGAGGAAAGTTAAAAATTAGTAATTTTGTTGTAACTGAATAGTTCGAAATCTTTGTTGTAAACTTTGTTAATAAGGTTAATTGAATCTTTATTAAGATAGTTGTAGTAGTTTGTTTTGTGGCTTTTGCCAACTTTTCTCTTTTTTATTGTTTCGAGTCCTTTGTAACCGATTTTTGCCATATCTTCGTTTAAATTTTCATTTTTGACTATTTGTATGTTTTTTGGTATTAAACCTTTTTTATTAACAACGAAAGTATATTGAGGAAGGTTGTGATTATCATAAGCTTGTCTGACCATTATAAATCTTTTAAGAGTATGAAAAACTTGTTTTGGTGTACTTTTTCTGTTAATGAGTTTGAAATGGAAAAGGTCACTAATTGTTCTTGTGTATGGATTTCTGACACTTGCTATTATTTTTAGGTTTTTTCTTGATATTCCTAATCTACGTCTAAATTTCATTAATGTTCTTAGGGATTGGTGTTGTGGAGAACCGTAAAATAATCCACTGAATCGGTTAAAAACGTTTCCTGAATATAGGTTTTTGATGTTGAGACCGCGGTTTTTTTTATATTTTTTTGAAAAGTATTTTTCTATTGTTGTTCCTCCAGTTTTGGGAATATGGATGTAGAGGAGGTTAATATTTCTCCTATCGTTTCTAAAGTAAGGCATATAATATATAATAAACCTGAAAAAAAGTGAAAATATTTTTACGATAAAACTTAAAAATTTATTGGGATATTATCTATAAAAATGTCAATCTGTTTATATGCTAGTGAAGTGGCGATTATTACGCGTCATAATAAATGGAAAAAATTACACGAATTTGTCCTCCAACTTTGGCAAAGAAATTATCCAGATGATTTCAAAAATAGTTTGAAGGAGATTGAGGAGAGAAAGAAAGTTAAGTTTGTTCCTGAAAAGACTGAAACTGAAGTTATTGAAGCAATTTCTAAAAAAAGGAAATTGGATATTATGAAGTCTATTGATAAAGATGCTAAGACAATTAGTGATCTTCATAAAGGTAGACAAAATATTATCAAACAAGTCAAGAAACAAAATGAGGATGAGAAGAGTGAAATTCAGAATTTCATGAAAAACATTGATAATCTCAAACTTGATAAGAAAAAGTTGGAAGAGAAGAAGAAGAAGATCATTGAGAAGTTTGATGAGAAAGATAAGAAAGAGGTTGCGAAGATTTTGAGTTCAGCTGAATCTATTAAGAAAGAAGCCAATAAAAAGGCTGTTATTAAGAAGATTGTTGCTGCTCAAAAGAAAGAAATAGAGGAATTGAAGAAGAATATGGAGAATTTTGGGAACAGAAATTTTGGAACAAAGAATGAAACAAATGTAGTTAAGCTTTTTGAAGATAAACGTGGAGAACCGGTTATTTTGGATAACAAATTTCATAAGAAAGTATTGTTTAAACATAATAATATGAAATGGTATATTGGAGGTCGTGTTGATGGTCTTCTTGAAGATGGAACTATTGTTGAGATTAAGAATAGGATGCACAGACTTTTCTATAGATTGAAAGATTATGAGAGAATTCAGATTATGTCATATATGTATATTTTCGATACTGATAATGGTGTACTTGTTGAATCAATTAGTGGAAGAATGAATATTATTGATGTTGAATTTAGTGATATTGGTTTTGAGAAAGTTAAAGACAAACTAAAAACTTTCGCCAAATTCTTCTATAATTTTTTGGGAGATATTGATAGCAAAATTGTTCTATTAATGGGAACTGAAAGTGAAAAAGAATCTTTGGTTTCTTGTTTGTAAAAAATCTATTAAACAGTAGGAATGAGTTTATTATTGGTTTTTATCTGTTTATTTGCTTTTTATATTTTCCTTATGGTTTTGAAGAATAAAACAACATCAGTTGAGGGATACAAGAACAAAACAAAAGTAAATAAGAATCCTTACGATTTATTTAAGATTTTTAATAAATGTTTTGTTATAAATTTGAAAGAAACAAAAGAGGGTAAAAGAAGAATGAATGTTTTGAATAAGCACAAGATTTTGGCTAAGTATATTACTAGATTTCCTGGTGTTTATGGTAAGACTTATAATTATAATAAGGAGATAAAGAAAGGAATTTTGAAGAAAAAGTGGGATTATGGTAGATGGTTGGGAAAGAGGAGTAAAATAATTGATATGTCTGATGGGGAATGTGGATGTGCATTGAGTCATTATTATTTATGGAAGAAGATTGTTGATGAGAAGATTCCGGTGACAATGGTTTTGGAGGATGATGCAATTAGTGTGCATCCGGATTTTGAGAGAAATATTTTCAAATTGAAGAGTTACCTTCCTAAAAATTGGGACATCTTTTTATTAGGTTTTTATTTAAATAAAGGACCTAATGGGAAGAGGCTTAATAGATATATTTATTCAGTTGATAATTTTGTTTTGTTGCATTCTTATTTAATTACTTATGAGGGTGCAAAGAAACTTTTGAATCAAATACCTATTAATATGCCTTTGGATAGTTGGATATCATCTAAGTCGAAGAAGATTAATATTTATAGGCATGGTTTGGCTAAAAATCAAAGTTGGAGGCCATCAAGTTTACTTATAAGACAACAAAGGGATACTAAACAGATTGTCAACACAAATAATTATTTTAAGTAGTAAAAAACCATATTCATTGTTGTAATGGTGTAATGGTGTAACTAAGAAATAATAAAAATCTAATTATATATTATTACTATGGTTGGTAAAGTTAGAAGAGGATTTAGTAAAGATAGATTAATTAAGTTGTTGGTTTGTGTTGGTTTGGTTTTAGTCATTATTTTCAGAAATAGGGTGTCTTGTAATTATTCTCACATTGCTTCTTTAGTATTGATCTATATTTTGGTTGATCATGTTGTTAAGAATATTGTTTGGTCGTTTATCTACACAGTTGTTATTTGGACTTTGTTATATGTTATTTTGAGGAACTACTTAAACATTAATTTTAGTGAGGGATTTGAAAATGACAATAAAAACAATAAAGAAAAGAAAACAGATATTGATGAAGATACAAAAAAGAGGGTATCTCATTTGAAAGATATGATCAAGAAATTAGAAGGTGGTATTGCTTTAACAAAAGATGATCTTACTGAAAAGAATGATATCAAAGATTATGATTTCAGAAAAAGTAAGGTTTCATCTAATGAAGATGCTAAAACAAAGGACAAAAGTTTGGATGATTTGACCCCTAGGGAAGCACAAAAAGAAACATTTGAATTAATTAATACAGTTAAACAATTGAAAGACACAGTTAATGAATTAGCACCAGTTTTGAAGGAAGGTAAAACTATATTGAGTAGTTTGGGTGCATTAAAAATATAAGGTTAATCTGTGATTGATTATAATTTTTTTATATGAGTATAATATAGAATGAAGAAGAGTTATATTATACCTTTATTAATAATCTTAGTTCCAATTGTTTTATTACTTATTTGCTCGTGGAATAAGACACATAATGTGTCTAATTGGACAGAAGGATTTGAAAATAAAGTAAGGAAAGCGAATACTTTGTTAAAAGATTGGAAGAATTTAAGATTTTTCAAACCGAAAAATGTAGATGACAAACAAAATGTTGCTACTGCACCAGTTCATCAAGATGAACCAAATTCTATTCATGCGAGAGCTGAGGTAACGCCAGATACAGGAGTTCCTTTCCAAGTTGAAACCTTTGGTAATGGTAATGATAATTGGAGAAACTTACGATTTTTTCATGATCAAAATGTAAGACCATATTTAGTTGCTACTGATCCAATTCATGCTAAAACAAGTTTAACACCAGTTGAGCCAACATCTATTAAAAGTGAGGAGACTTTTGGTGATGTAGTTGAGTCTTTCTCATTAAAGGGAATGTTTAGTAAGCCAAATAGTAGTATGAAGATTGATGATCCATTAATTCCAAGTGGAGATAATGTTTCAAAACAGTTAAGAGGTCAACCACCATCCTCCATTGTTACAAATACTTTATCCAATGGAATGCCAACTGGTACTCCACAATCTAATTTAGAGGCTCAATATTTGAATAATCTTAATAGTACAAATAGTACAAACCAAGATTTGAATAAAATGTTATCTGGACCTTCTGTTAAAAAAGAAGTTCCAATGATTAATGCCAAGCCACAAGCTATGGTTGCTCAGGAGATGGAAAAGAGTGATTTCCAGAAAAAATTCCAGTGTCAATTCTTCAGTGATAAATGCCCAGATGGTTATGTAGAAAATGGAAGTTTTTCCGTTAGTGGTGCATCAATGACATGTGGTGATGCCGTTTCAACTAAACAATGTAAAGCTGTTGCAGAGGTTAGAGATGCAAAGTTGAAGAAGATTCATATCACAGATTCTGGAAGTGGGTATTATCTTGATTCTCCACCTGTTGTAAAAATTGTAAGTAGAAATGGAAGAGGATCTGGTGCATCCGCTGAATGTGTTGTTGATGATGAAGGTCGTATCCAATATATTAATGTTACCAATAGTGGTAGTGGATATATTGAAACACCACTTATAGAAGTTAGCGATCCAAATTCAAGCAGATCTTGTCACCTATGCTGTCGCTAAAGAGAGTGTGCCTCTCCTCGCCGAATAAGAGTCGGGCTTCGCTCCGATCACCTCTCCTTTGTTTGTTTTATAAAGACAAAACGTGGTCACCTACTTGCCTCCTCGTAAGGATTAGAGTAGAACAATGGTTCTCAAACCATTAGGAGGGTACGTATTCCTCCCCATTTTATTTCTTTCTAGGTTCGGGACTCAGTTGTCCCGCCGTCCTGAGTTCATCCAGCTCACCTCCACCTGACGGGATTCGGATTCGCCTTTTTCTTCCGAGCTTCGTCTCGATCGGTTGTCCGAGCTTTGCCCTTGCTCTTGACGTTTTTCCTTTTCCCGCGACCCTTCAGTCGGTTGAGGCCTTGGCGTTTCTTCTTGGCTTTCGCCATTCGTTCTGCCTCATTCTCAGCCTTCTTCTTGGTCGCCTTGTCAGCAGCTGTCAGACGCTTCCCGATGGCTGCGAGTTGACGAGCCAGATCGGCTCTCTTCTTCTCGACATCCTCCCGTTCACGGG
>JGI10211J14876_10000249_pt1 | contig 22509 bp, 21 predicted proteins | sample Etolagsediment_FD_14876 | JGI IMG/M metagenome (IMG submission 14876)
TGATATGGAAGCCTTCATTTATGAATTAATCTTCTTTAGGTCTACCTTTTAACTTATAGGATTGTGATATTCAGATGGTGTATGGAAGCAATACTTGGCTGCAATAATGGCACGATATCACGAGTTTGATTTTGATTTTTCGTATAAGGAAAGATGAAGATGCGATGAGATGAAGCAATGTTCTCAAAGACAGTGAGAATTTCTGATTAGCAATCGTATTGTGAAATTTCTAGGTGGATACTAGGGACAATAGTTTTATAGCAAAATCGTTACATCATACTATTCTCTCATAGTTTAGAAAAAAAAGAGGCTAAGAAAAAATCTCAACTACCCTTTATCCTTCAATTTCAAAAGTTATTGAATTATTTAAGCCCGTCCCCCCATTATATGCCTTTATAAAAGGTTCATTCGTTCTAATACCTGCTTAAGTTTTCTTCTATTTTCTTGATTTAGACGCTTTACAGACCTCATCGGTGGGCCAACAGGTATATTAATCATAGTTAGAGCCTCCTTTAGCACAGCGGGGAATGTACCAAGAGCAAACGCCCTTCTTAAGGGAATCAATTCATACTGGGCTTGACGAGCTGCCTCATAATTGCCATTCATGAATGATTCATATATCTTTACCACTAATTCTGGTGCCACATTGGCAGTTGAGGAAATGCTCCCCTGGGCTCCACAAACTAAACTGGGGAAGATCAACGTATCTATTCCTGCCAACACTGAAAAGTCTTCACCATTCTGCCTGATGTACTCTATAGTAAGCGCAAGATCACCGCTGCTGTCTTTGATCCCAACTATGTTATCTACCTGGGCGAGCTTTACGACGAGATCAACTGATAGATTCACGCCTGTCCTTTTAGGATGGTTGTAGAGGATCACTGGGAGATTAGTACTCTTTGCTATTTCGGTGTAGTGGTCATAAAGTTCATCTTGACTGGGGCTAATCGCATAGGGTGCAATCACAGAAATTACGTCAGCCCCTATTTTTTCAGCGATTTCAGTTATGTGGACCGCCTCCCGCGTTGTCACGGCTCCTGCCCCGGCATAAATAGGAATCCTCCCGTTGACTTCACAGACAGTAGCCTCCAACAAATCCTTTTTTTCCTGAAGTGTTAATGAAGCGAATTCACCGGCACCGCTTATCACAAAAACTCCATGGACGCCCCTGTCTATTACATAATTTAAAAGGCGGCTTATTGCCACTTTGTCAATCTTTTGATCCTCCGTGAGAGGAGTTACCATCGCTGCAATAATGCCCTTTGCCTTGAAAGAACTCATCGTAAATATTTTCCCTCCTTTATTGATAACTAAAGATAACAGGAATTCACCGCCTTTTGCCTGTTTTGTCCAGGCTGTTACCGATCACCATGGAAAATCCTATACTATGATGACAACCTTGATGGCCTCTCCTGTTTCCATTAAATCAAAGGCCTCTTGTATATCTTCAAAGGCCAACCTATGAGTAACAATGGGTTCTAGCGCGACATGATTATCTTCGATTAAGGCCAACGCATCGCTAATTTCATATGGATTATAGGCAAGTGACGAAAAAATCGATAGCTCTTGATATACAAAAGGGAATATTTCGATATTGATGCTCGTCGTCGGCAAACCTAACCAAATTATGCTTCCACCTCTTCCTGCTATGCGCAGCGATCCTTCGAGAGTTTCATGGACGCCTGCAGAATCGATTACTGTATCAAAAGGCCCATAGGGCTTGAGAGAGGTTTCAAGATCATGCTTGGATATATGTACTACCCTGTCAGCGCCTAATGTCTCTGCAATGCGGAGTTTTTTTTCGGCCTTATCCGCAATGGTAACATGGACTCCAGGCATCTTGAGCAATTGCACAAGGACAAGACCTATCATTCCTGCTCCGAGAACGAGAATTCTATCACCAGAATCAATGCTTGCTTTGTGTCTCACATGAAGTGCAACTGAGACTGGCTCAATTATCGCTGCTTTCCAGATCGGAACTGATGGTGAAACCTTCAAGACATTCTCCTGAGGAACCTTCACATACTCTGCAAAACAGCCTGGCAGGGAAACACCTATCACCTTTTTATTGATGCAGAGATTATAATTGCCGTGCCTACAATAGGAACAATGACCACAATGGATGTTCGGATCGATAACAACCCTGTCCCCTTCGGACAGATCCTTTACTGAGGAACCGACACGCACTACATCCCCTGTTGCTTCATGCCCTGAAATATGGGGAAAGTCCACTTTTCGAATGCCCCTTATGAAGTGTAAATCAGTGCCGCACACTCCGATAGCACGAACCCTGATCAAAACCTCATTCACCTTGACAGAAGGAGTAGGCATCTCTTGAAACTCCATAATGTTTCTATCTACCATAACCGCGGCTTTCATAGCCTTTATCTCTCCTCCCTCGGCATTTTCCAAAGATGTTCAGGCAAAGACTCAAACCTCCCCTTCCGTTCTAGAGTATGTTCTCAATACAGATATAGCAGGCGCCTATATTCTTTTACGGTTCCACCAATATTGCCCGGGCTGGAGCAGCATCACCCCCTACGATCTTTAACGGCAAGCATATCAGTAGATATGATCCGGCAGGCACGTTTTCCAGGTTAAGACCTTCAATGAGGACAATATTGTTTCCGAGTAAAATATGATGAACGGGTCTTTTCAGGTCATCTAAGGCTTCAGGAATAATGTAATCGACACCGACAGCACGCACTTCTTTTTCCGCCAAATAGCTCGCTGCTTCTTTTGTCAAGAACACGTAATCCTTGCGAAAGTCCCTCACCTTCCAGAGTTTAGAATTACGGGTCTTGAAGAGCACTATGTCATCTTTCTGTATGCCCAAGGGTTCTAATTCTGCACCGTCTATCTTTTCGGGAACATCCAGTTCGAATACCCTCGCAGGCCCGACAATACGTTGAAATGGAACTTCATCAATCGTTAGTCCGCCTTCTATAAAATGAGAGGGCGAGTCCACATGGGTACCGGTATGAGAGGTCATTGAAAGCTGCGAAACATTTGCCCTGTCTCCTTGTGCAATACTGGAAAGAATTCTCCTGCTGAACCGTTCCTGGCTTGGGAACACAGGTGTATCAGGACATAGGGGAACCGAAATATCGAAGATGTTCCCTGTCATTAAATCCTTTAATGGTATGTTTTCGTTATATCTTGCCATTTTTCCCCTTTACATCATTGCTTATTTTCTACGGACTAGTCTACACAAGGAAGTAACATAGTTATATGTCACGCCCTTTGCATCCTGTTCACCTACTTGTAATAGGCGTCATGAGGAGCCTTTTCATTAAGGCTCTTCATGACGCTTTCGCATACCATCCCTTATAGAATTACTTAGCCCTTGGAATGCCGAATTTTTCCGGAGACTGTTTTATTTCACCCATGTCGTACAATATCCACGCCACATTTGATATCCATCGGTCTATCCATTTCATGGCCATGTCTCCGGTAAGATTTAGTCTGGCTATCAAGTGACTATCAGCAAACTTAGTCCATCGTGGATCTCTCAGAGCCTTCCCCATTGCATCCATGAGCCTGCTCTTAACATTATTAGGCGTGCCCTTGGCTACGAACAATCCGAAATATGGACCATACGGAAGATACGGTTTTAGTTCTGCATATTTTTCCCCCAGCGTAGGAATTTTTTCTAATCCAACCATTGGTTCATTGGTAAATTGCGCCAGGAATCTCAGTTTGTCTGCCTTGTACATCTCGTACATCTGAAGCGTCATCTCCGGCAGCATTTTAACTTCCCCTTTTACGGCTGCCAACACTGCTGGGGCACCTCCCACATACGGGATCATGTGGAACTTGAGCCCGAGGGCATGTTTAAGTAAAAGCTGGCATACGTGAGACGTTGTAAAGGGGCCCGCAGTCCCTGCTGTAATCTCTCCCGGTCTCTTTTTTGCCTCTTCAAAAAGCCCCTCTATGGTATTCCAAGGTGTTTTAGGGTTTACGGCTACTGTTGCAGGAGCAACTCCCATTAAAGCAATAGGGTCAAAATCCTTGTAACTAAGCTTTTTGGTTATGTCGGTGACCTGCCAGACAGCCATGCCCTCAGTGGCAAAAAATACGGTGTAACCATCCTTTTTCGCTTCCTGTACCTGCATTCCGGCTTGCGCAGAATGTGCCCCAGGAAGGTTAACAATCACGAGCGGCTGTTTTAATGTTTCTTCAAGGATAGGCGCCAATGTCCTGGCGATGCTATCGGTTCCACCGCCTGCCGGATAGCCAACATATGCGTTGATCGGCTTTTCTGGGTAAGCAGCTTGGCACTCATCGGAATCTGCAAAGATTGCTCCAACCATAAAAATGCCGAGTATGACTATACCCATTGACTTAGCCAAATTTTTTAATGAATGTACCATTTTATCCTCCTCTTTTACTAACCATAGGTTGTTTTTGCCGCCTGAGGCTGAAAAAGCCTCTTGCGTCAGTTAATAGGATATTGTTGGAATCCTCTGTACAAATAGTTATCACCTCCTTTCAAGATGCCTTATATTCTCTAAGTTCCTTTGTGGGAGCTCCTCCGCTGAAGGCAACAGGAAGTTCGAAAGAGCTTGTTCCTCCTTTACATATACCTTTATCTCTTGAACCAAGGCCAAGCGTTTCTAAAGATTTTTTTCGACTTCTCACTGGTACTCAGGATTGAAAGGATCAGCACAAGAAGCAAGACCACGCTGATTGGTCTTTTAAATAATTCCAAAAAGAAATCATCCCCTGCCAACATTACGCTCCTTCTCAAGTTAGAGTCAGCTATGGGACCCAGAATGATGCCTATAACAAGCGGACCGAGCGGAAAGCCAAACCTCCGTAACAAGTACCCAAGGATCCCGAATGCAAAGGCTATATGTACATCAGCGATACTACAGTGGAGAGCAAATGACCCAATCACACATAATACGACTATTATTGGCATCAGGAGGTACTCAGGTATCACCGAAATTTTGCTGAGCAAACGAACCGTTGACAGCCCGAATACCAACATAAAAATGCCAGCAAGCAACATAAAGATGATAATGAGATAAAAGAACTCTTTGTGGTAGACGAGGAGAAGCGGACCCGGCTCTAAACCATGAATGATAAAACCACCTAGCAGTACTGCGGTGGCTGCATCCCCAGGAATTCCCAGCGTTAACATGGGAATAATTGCCCCGCCGATTGCTGAATTATTCGCTGTCTCAGGAGCGATAATACCTTCATCCGCCCCCTTTCCGAAGGGTCTCGTTGGATTCTTCACTCTCCTTTTCGCATAGTCGTATCCCATCAGGCATGCAACCTCTCCACCTACTCCAGGTAAAGCTCCAACAATGGATCCAAGCAAGCCTGTCTCTAACATAAGCCGCGATTGTTTCTTAATAGTCGAAAAGCTGGGAATTACCCTTCCGATCTTTTCAGCGATCAGTTTAGGGTATTTTTCCCCAATGGAAACGAGCACTTCTGATATACCGAAAAGGCCGATCATTACAGGGATGAAACTTACCCCTGTAGCGAGTGAAACACTGCCATACGTAAAGCGCATGACCCCTGTCATGGGATCAATCCCTATCATTGCAACGAGGAAGCCAAGCGATCCACTCAGCAACCCCTTTATAAACGATCCAGGACTGATGCTCGATATCATGGTCAGTCCAACGAAGGCGAGGAGAAAGAACTCAAATGAGCCAAACCTGAGCGCGAGTTCGAGCATGGGAAAGATGGCTATGGCCAGAACGACGACACCAATAAGATTTCCGGCAAATGATGCAACCGTGGCAAGGCCGATCGCGTGTCCTGCGAGCCCTTCCTTGGTGAGAGGATATCCGTCGAAGCCTGTCGCAATCGATGCCGGCGTTCCAGGAATGTTGATAAGGATAGCGCTTCTGGATGCCCCGAATATAGAGCCCACCCACAACCCAATCATCATGGCAAATGCATTGACAACGGACAAACCATAGGTGAGTGAAACCAAGAGTGCTATACCCATGGTTGCGGTTAAACCTGGTAGGATGCCAACAAGCATCCCGGTCACTGCTCCCAAAAAGACTAGGAGCATGGCATCCCAATGCAACCCCATGAGAATTATACCCCAGATACTTTGTTCCATAATCCTGCTTTCTCTTTTTCTTCCCGTTTCCCTCTGTGGAATGCAAACCCTAAGGGAGGGGAATCCTAAATAGATTTTCAAAGAGTATCTTGACTAAAAATGCGACGATAAATGAGATAAAAAGTATGATTACAATCTCTTTCAATTTTTCTCTTCGTTCTCGTTTTTCCTCACTCCTCAGTCTCTTCATAAAGTACATAAGTACACCCAGAAAGAAAAAGGTGGCCAATAAGAAACCCGTGTTTGAGACCAATATGGGATATGCAATCAAGATCATCAACCCTATGCCGACCTTCCATAGACTCTGGGTCGGTTCTTCACTAACAAGAACTTTTTTCTCTCCTGAGAGAGCTTGGCTGATTGGTTTGATCAAAAGGACGATACTGAATAAAATGATAATCGATGCAATGATGAGAGGGAAAAAAGCGCCTGAATGGGACAGACTTTCTTTTCCCTTCAATGTCAAGGATTCGTAAAAGATATACACGCCAAATGCCAGAAAGACTGTGCCTACCCCTATTTCTCTTTTTTGTTTTTTATCCATTCGGTACCCTTGGCCTTTGTCCCTTTCCATTCCTATCTCAAGATTCGATATTCCTCGGCCGGCATTTGTTACCTCGCAATTGAAGTGTCATCGAGATTATGATTTTTGGAATCACAATACCCGTAAAGTGGTATACAACAATCATAGTTATCAAATTTAGTTCCTAAAAATTTGCCTGATTTTTCATAAAAACTATCCTGTTCACATCCCCGCTCCATGCTGCTTCTAATATGGGCCCCATATACTCATCAACGGTACCTGAGCTCAGGGGAATGGGCATATTTTGTAGTTTGCTATCCAATTGTGGATCCTTGGCAGCGCTCAGAATTTTGTTAATCACTTCGTGCTCAACGCCTTCAATTTCCGAAAGTGTAACGGGAAACTGAATACTCCGATTAAAATTCAGCATGCCTTCTGTTACTCTGCGGCCTAGATCCTGATCCGAAAGTCTCTCTATATCCCCTTTTATGAACCCGTGGTTCTTATAAATAGCACCTATTTTCCTGACCCTCTCTGGCACAGCCGGGGTGAAGAAGGCTGTATAATAGGGATTCATCAATGCGCAGGCACGGCCATGACTTATATAATTGACTAATGAAAAGCTGTTCAGATGAGGGCCGTTTGTCCCCCCAAGCATAATGGCGTAGCCTCCCAGGTCCGTACCCATGGCAACCTGCTCTCGGGCAGACACATCCGTCGGATTTTGCGCCAGAACCTCAAGGCCCTGCATTATCAGTTCGATCCCCACTAAAGCGACTTCTTCGATCTGAACCACCTGTTCACCCTTTTCACCAAGATAAGACTCCAGGCAATGACTCATACCGTCAAGGCCCCCGTCTAAAGTCAACGACATGGGCTGTGTCACGGTAAGTTCGTAGTCGAAAAGGGCGCGGGGTGGAGTTATTGCCTCGTCGATAATGAGTTTTTTTTGCCCACCTACAGGATCGGTTATATTTGAATATCTTGTCAAATGCGCACTGGAGCTCGCTGCAGTCATTGACGCTACAACTGGGAGAACCTTCCTACCTGTCATTTTGCACTGTTTAGTCACCTCTCCCACACCGAAGTACGGATCTAATTCAGCTTCGATATCGCCGAAGGTTGCAAGCACAGCAGCAGCTTTACAGGTATCTATCCCTGAGCCTGATTCAAATGAGACCACTACCTCCGGCCTCTTGTGAAGTATGTGTCCTTGAATCCGATATACATCCTCGCGTGGGGCATTCGGTGCAGCCCCCTGAACCGGCCCTAAAACCTCTATACCGCTATTCCTCAGGGAGGACAGGACACGATCTAATGATGGTTTGAGCCATTCAGATCTTATTCGGCTCACCAGAAGAGCACGCTTGCCAATTTGGGCAGTCATGGGTCCGATTTTGTCCAAAACACCCATACCAAACGCATAGTTGCCGCCCTTGAATCTAGTTATCAAATCTTTCGCCTGATCTATTAATTCAATCATGTTATGGCCCTCCGTTCGAACCGAAGTTTTAATATGGTCTACCAAGGAATTCGCTATTTGCCGGCAAGCAACTTTCACCTTGCCGGGGTTATCAAGACCTGCTCCTTTGGCTATCTCCTTCTCTTTCAGAGTGGCTCGAGTGCTTCATTTAGCCCACTCTCCCGGCTTCCACCTCCTTGATAAAGTCTATGATCATCGAATCAAGTTGGTACGTGGGCTGATAGCCAAAATCCTCATGGGCTACGGTGTTGTCCATCTCGTAGCTTACCCCGCTGTTCTGTAACCTCATATACTCGCTCTTGTCCCACTCATAGGTTATCCGGGCATTGGGAATGTACTTCCTTATTGCCTCGGCGACCTCATCGATGGTCGCCATAAAGCCATGAGCATTATAGATTCTTTGTCTCAAGCTGCTTTCCGGGGCTCTCTTCAGCTCTATCAATGCCCGAGCAGCATCCTTGACATAGATATAACCACAGGGGATGTTGGGATCGGAGTGGACGATGTATGGTTTACCCTTGGCCGTCATCTCTATTACCCCAGACCAGTCACCATAGTAGTAAGATACTTGCCGTGTTGGGCCCACAATCATGGCAAATCTCACACTGCGGAAGTTCACGCCATATTGGCGATGATATTGATTACCCAGCAGCTCACTGCAAATCTTGGCAGTGGTATACATATTTTCAGCTTTCTGCTGGGTATCATTGCTGATTTTCCTAGGAGGAACCAGGCCATAGGTAGCGCCAGAACTCACGAAGACAACATCTTGTACCTGGGTGAGGCGTGCTGCCTCGAGTACATTGAGCGTACCTATCACGTTTACCCTGAATGCATTTGCTGCGCTTTCTTCGCAGTCCTTTCCCAATAAGGCCGCTGAATGATAAATAGAATCAATGTGGTGCTTTTCAATTGCTTCAACCACATGCACCCAGTTGCCTATATCGCCGCTAAAGATCTCTACCTTGCCTTCCAAATCGGCAACGCTTTGAGGTAACTTTTTTCGTCTCTGAAACAAAACGACCTCCTCGCCATCGTCCAGCAACTTCCTAGCAAGATAGACACCGAGAAAACCCATGCCACCTGTAATGAGATTTTTTGTCAAACCATACCCTTATCTACATGTTTTTCTTCTATTTTAGCTACGTCATTATGGCTAATAATTATCATTACATGAAAACTGACCTCCTTGCTTGCACCATCCTCTTTCACAAGTTTACCTCCGGAGCTAGACCTGTTCGTATACAGGTGGTATATAATAGCGGCTGTAAGCTGGCATTACCTCGCCTGCCTTAAATACCATCCTCGGCTCCAACAACGTCTCACCATGGATTACCTCGCCGCCTGTGCCGTCGCAGAAGGTATAGTCACCCTTTGTCAATTCTAATACGGTAATGTCAGCACTCATCCCGGGACTCAGGCTCCCCCGCTTCTTACCTTCTCCCAGTGCCTTAGCCGGGTTGATGGTGGTCATCTCAATCACCTGATCCAAAGTGAGCCCTATGGCAATGAACTTTGACATCACGACCGGAAGCGACTGTGCTGCTGGCAATGCTATTGATGACAGGTCAGTGCTGATGACTGTGGGGATCAGGCCTTTACTAATTGCACGGCACGCAACGGTAAAGCTGAAATGGTTCAATCCATGGCAGGAGTCGAGGACTACACCCCGATTACGAGCTGCCTCAAGTTCGGGATAGATCGTTCCATCCTTCAGGATCATCCCACCCGGCTCCCAGCTAAGATAATGGCTGAGGATATCGCCCTTGTCCAGCAAGGAGACCGCAGCACGCGAGAAATCGTCCATTTTATCATTCGGGATACGCCTTCTCGTCTCACCTAAATGCATCATAAGGGGCAGGCCGACGTCCTTTGCCAATTTCTTTGCGAGCTCTATTCCTCTTATGCCCAGACCGTCTGCCAAGCTCTCGATAGCCCTGATCTTGACGCCTTTGATGATATCTAAGTTTGCTTCTATCACCTCCCTGCTGGATTCAACGTCTATATTCTGTTCGCACCAGATCTCCGGCATCTTGATCAGTCCTGTACTGGCCAGGTTCAGGAAGCAGAACATCTCAGTTTTCGTATGCCCGACTATAAACGAACTGAGTGCCTCGAAGTTTGCTGATCCAGAAGTGCCTGCATCGCATAGAAGGGTGACTCCCGAGTTCAGCCCTATTTCGTCTACTGGTACTCCCAGCCATGAGAATCCGGTGCCGGGGTGACAGTGAATATCTATGAGCCCAGGGGCTACTATCTTGCCCTTCATGTTAAACACTTTCTCCGCCGCGGCTTCGGAGGTGTCTTCCCCCACTGCAACGATCTTTCCACCTTGGATAGCCACCGAGCCTTTTTTGTGGATCCCCTGGGAAGGGTCAATGACCAGACCATCTTTCAAAAGTATTTCAAACATTTCTTCCATCCGCCGGGCTTCAGCCATTATCCAGGCAAACTATCATAGTGCTCAATGCTATCTCAGCTTAGATAAGACTATTCTCAAACTGCTTCCTTTTCATCCGTCAGCGCTGATGCCGCACCTGGAACTCATTGAACGAAGCATCTCACCCTGACTGGCTGCTTTCGGTTGAAACGATTAACTAAGCCTATATTTTTTCATCGCGCTTTCGTCTAGCTCCACCCCCAATCCCGGATCGGAGGGCACTCTCATGCAGCCGTTTTTCACAACAGGTGGCTCCCTGTATATCTTGTCGCACCACGGCATATATTCGAGAAACAGTCCGTTTGTTGTCGCTGCCAGGAGGTGCACTGAAAATTCATGAAATAGGTGACTGGTCACAGGGATATTCCACGCTTGGGCTATGCCAGCAATCTTCATCCATTCCGTAATGCCACCTGCGGCCTGAAGATCAACGAGAAAAATATCCGCTGATTTCTTAACAATAAGCTGACGAAACCCATATTTTGTGCAGGTCGTTTCTCCGGTGGCTATCGGCACATCCAAAGCTTCCGCCACACTAGCTAATTCATCTGGGTCATCGCTCGCTAATGGGTCTTCAAGCCAATATACGTCGTAGGGTTCAAGCTTACGCCCGATTCGCACGGTGTCACCAGCATCCCATGCCCAATTGGCATCAACCATGATCTTGACGTCTTTCCCCACTGCTTCGCGAACCGCCTTCAATCGTTCTATTTCCACATCGAATTTTTTGTCGCCCATATTCATCTTTACAGCATGAAAACCCTGCTCTACCAAGAACGCTGCGTCCTTTTGCAGTTCGTCGATGCTCCAATTTCTGAAAAGCATGTGACTGGCATATGCTGGTATTTCGTCTCTAACCTGACCCAGCAACTGCGCCAGGGACATGTCGAGTGATTTCGCGCGGAGCACCCAGATAGCCGCATCAATAGAAGCCATGGCATAAACTGCATATCCCGTATGTCCCATGTGCCCGGTAGCATCGTAAAGCTTTTGCCATGCTTCAGTCGGTCTGTTGACGTCCTGGCCGATGATCAGTTCTCCCAGATCTTCGACACATCCTATAAGTGATTTTACTTGTTTGTCATTCCAGGCGAATGAAATACCAAAAGCATCCAGCCCCTGATCGGAAAAAAGATGTACGATGACCGGATTAATGCTCCGCATAGGCGTTTGCCTCGGACCTGTAAAGGGCTTATCCAAAGGGACTGACAGAGGTGTTACCCCCATTCTCGTGATTTTCATAGCGAGTTATCCTTTGATGATTGTCAACTTCATCTTCCTTTTCAGAATTTCTGATACTTTTGGGGCCGCTGGGGTGATTTTTTCATGTCCATCCCGAGCTTTTCAGCAACCTCCGCGTAACCTAGCTTCAAATCATACTCCTCTTTGTATTCCTGGATCATAGGGATTCCCCAATTGTGTTCTTGGAGAAATCGGGTTCCTTCAATAAAATCTGGAAGCATGTCGGGAATCAGTGAGAAAATAATCTCATCATCCTGAGCAAAAGCGAGGCGACGGTCTCCCTGACAGGGTATGGAAACCGTACATTCCCTTTTTTGCAGAGGAAGAACGACCGCATACACACAGGCGGCGTGTCCTGAAAGTTGACAATGGAGATCCTTTCCATCGATCCAATTTCTGACGATTATAAGCTGGCTTGTCATCATGCCGTTTACATGCATAATGATGACATCCGGCATGAAGTTGCAGGTCTTTATCGGCGCGGACACGATACCCTGGTATGTACCATATTCAAAATGTGGCATATTCTTGCACCATTCCGCAGCCCCCTCGAGAGCTCTCACACTATTCGGATAGCGGTGATGTCCTTCGAGAAAGAAGGAAATACGTTCAGCAAGCCCTAATCCTTCGACAGGCTCAACGCACCAGTGATCTTCTTTGAACATGGCAATCGTCCAGCCATCTCTTTGTGACTTGGCGAAACTCTGGCACAAGGCGAACTTATGCCCCCAATCACGTGTTGGTATCATCGCTCCTTTAGGTATATCATCTCTGCCCTTAAGCATCTTTACGGCTATAGGATGGACACGCATCCTGAGCCATGATTCCAATTCGGTCCCCAGTTTGTGAAGTTCATCCAGATTCATATCAAATGCATCCTTATATAAAACGACCTTTCAATTAAAAGCCCTAAGGAATATGGTCAGTTTGCACATATCCGGAATCGTGGTTTGGTATAATGATATCCGCCGCATTCTTGATCTTAAGAAGATTATCGTATATCTTAAAGAGATCAACAAATAACCCAATGGGATACACTGGCATGGTTTTGCTGAAAATCCCAGGTGGCTCAAAGTTTTCTCGAATAGTGCAGAGCCCGGAGATAATGGCCGTTCCCTGGGATGTCTTGACGGCCACCGACTGCCCTCCCGGAGTATGCCCCGGGGTACTGATCACAGATACCTCATCACAAATCTGTGTATCCCCAGCCACTACCTCGAAATTGAGACCATCAAAAAGTTCTCCCAGATATTGCATAGCAACGGTTGGGTGAGGATTTTGTGCAAACTCCAGCTCATCTTTCTGTACGATAAACTTGGCATTGCTAAACTGAGCTGCTTGGCCCACATGGTCAGAGTGAAGATGGGTGAGAATAACAATATCAATGTCGTCTGGGCTAAGCCCTACGCTGTGCAGCCCTGAGCCAATCGACTGTATATTCCTGGCAGGGAATCCTCTTTTCTCCATCAGGTATTCAGCGCTGATGCCGGTATCTACTATCATTTTTTCCTTTGTCCCCTCAATATACCAGGCGTAGACGACCTGTTTATATGCTTCACCGAAGCCCAGCCTATACGTCAACATTGATTTATCAATCTCCATCTCAGTAAGAGGTATCGGCCGGATAATGCAGTTAGTCATTCTGTCCCTCTCTCCTGTATGTATTACTCCGAGTATTTCTCAACATAGTTCCTTTATGCATCAAGCATTCCCCTATCATAATTACTGATACAAAAAACCCGGCAAACCTTTCTCGGTTAATCCAGGCTGAATATCCGCTTTGGATTATCGAAAAATATCTGGCCTACCTCCTCATCACTAAATCCTAGTTTTCTCGTCTCAAAGGCTGTTTTTGGTACCGAAAGCGGATCTGATGGGTGTTGCAAGATGCTGTCGCTGTTCACGAGCATCATATTGAGGTCAGTATCTTGTAGCATTCTAGCTCCGTCTTCCGGCGTTATCCGTCGCATAGGGCTTACGGTTATGGCCGCAATACATCCGTAATCCGTAATCATCTTGATCACGGAACTATCGGCATGTGTTATCACCGTTTTTTCATGATCGAGGTCGGCCTCATCAATAAGCTTGAAATATCGCTCCACCCAGCTCGTCTTTTCGACTGAAGGCAAATGCATTAACACTGCTTTGTTATATTCTTTGGCCATCTTGAGCTCGGCTTTGAGTATCTCCTCCTGCTTAGCGAGGTCCGGGCAGCGCCTGGATTTGGGATCTAAGCCAATCTCTCCAAGACCAACTACCCTCTCGCGATTTAGATACTCCGGCAGTACTTCAAGCACCTTCTCATAATCGGGAGGAACGCCGAACATATTAAGACCGACCAAGGTATACACCTTTATAAAGACCTCAGAGCCTCGCCTGGTATCGTAATCGAGGGTGCGCTCAAAAAAGTCTGTTGCAGCAGATGCTGAAACAGCCAGACCCTCACTGGGTGCTCCATCTCCAATTACCGCGACAATACCTGAAATAGCCATGAGTTCTAAGCTATTCTTAGTAAGAGCATCCATGTGAACGTGCGGATCGATTAACTGCATCATTGGATCTTTCCCTGCTACTCTATTCTTCAAAAAATACCATCTAAGGTTCTGTTCCCTAACAAAAGGTTACGCTTATTCCTGTTAAAGACTCTCGCGAATTTCATAGTTATTGCGGTTTTCAATTTCTTGGATAATGCCGCCGTGATCATCATCGCCTTTGCCTCTTGCCACAAGTGCACCGATCATCTCTTGGACGGCCTCAGTAAGGGGGAGCGTAAGTCCCATTGACTCGGCTGCCTCAAGCGCATTCTTTATATCTTTTTGTTGGAGTCGAATCTTAAAGCCTGGTTTAAAATCTCGCTTGAGCATAAGGGGAACTTTGGCATTGAGCACATTGGACCCTGCGAGTCCTCCTTTTATGGCTTCAAAGACCTTCATCGGATCAACCCCTGCCTTTGAAGCGAGCAGAAACGCCTCCCCCATAGCCTGGATATGGATTGCCACGAGGGTCTGATTCGTCAGCTTCGTAGTCTGCCCGGCTCCGGTCTTCCCAACGAGAACGGCGCTCTTACCCAAGATATCGAAGATGGGTTTTATCTGGTTAAAGAGCTCCTCAGGACCCCCGACCATGATGGAAAGCTCTCCCTTGATGGCTCCAGGCTCACCGCCGCTAACCGGGGCATCAAGTGCCCGTGACCCTTTTGTTTCGAGAGCGGCAACGATTTTTTCCGTAACCGTCGGTGAAATGCTGCTCATATCCACCAGGATAGTTTCAGCAGTAGCGGCCTCAATAATACCATTCTTTCCTAAAACCACATCTTCGACATCCGGCCCGTCCGGAAGCATAGTAATGATTGTTTTTTCCTCCCTTGCTACCTCTGCTGGAGTATCCATGGCCGTGGCACCCATCTTAACGATCTCTCCCACTGGCGAGAGGTTGATATCATTGACCACGAGTTTGTAGCCGGCATTCATTAGATTTTTGGCCATAGGTTTTCCCATAATACCCAGACCGATGAATCCTACTCTCTTGTCATAATCCATTGTGCTTCTCCTCCCTGTCTTTCAGTATAATTATTCCCCCAATACGCAAAAACTCCTCTCGAGCCGTAAAATCACTTTTTATGACATATCATTTCTCGTCATTCACTATTGGTATCGATAAAAACAGGTATTCCGTAGGCATTGATGAACCATGGTATTTTCTTCTCTTATGCCTTATGTCCTCCCAAATAAATTTCTTTGAATCCCTGCCAGGTGCTGGTACATCTTTCTTCTTGCAATCACACTCGACTTTTTTTCTATACCCTCTAAGATTTCTTCGTGCTCCTTTAGATATTTTTGAGGTGTTCCCGGTATAGCCCAGCTTTTCTCCTTTAGCCTTACCCATAAATCTTCTTTTAAATTCTCAAGCAAGGTTGTCACAATCCGTAAGAGAACCGCATTATGAGTAGACCTGGCTATACTTATGTGGAATTCACGATCAAATTCCATGCCTTTCTCATATTCCTTTGAAACCGAAAGCTTATCTACGATTTCTCTCATGCTGTCCAAGGAGTGCTTGATTGAAGCTATATCCTCTGTCTGAGCTTTTTGAGCTGCATATCCAGCCACATCAACTTCTACGATTTTTCTCGCTTCTAAGAGTTCAAAAGGGCTCTCTTCTTCCTCTAGATGTTGAAAATTTTCCTTTAAAATAGATGAGTTATCTACATTTTTGACAATGTTGCCCTTACCCCCTCTGCTATCCACTAACCCAAGTATCTCTAAGGCCACCATGCCCTCCCGCACAGAAGGTCTGGAAACCCCTAGTCTTTCAGCCAAAACTCTCTCAGGAGGAAGTTTATCGCCAGGTTTAAGCTTACCGTTCTTTATAAGATCCCAAATCTGTTCTAAAACCTGCATATACACTTTTTTCGTTTTTATGAGCTTAAACATTTGATCTTCATCAAAATTCACAACTGAATCATCCATAGATTACCCCAGCGCTGAGTGCTAAGTCCTAAATTTAAAAGATCTTTCTTCCTAACTTATTTATATGTTATATATTCTATAAATATATAACTTGTCAAGCCAATTTTTTTAATTGACAGAGACTTTTAAACGGAAAGGATTTCTGGGTTTATCAAAAGAGCTTTTTTTAATATGATCTATTGATGGTATTTATAGAAAAGGAGTCGTTCAGTGAAAAGTTTATGCAGATGGTATGATGAGACATCGGGAATGAAAAGAGCCTATGACAAGGGATTATTAGATAAGAAGTGGATAGACCACTACTGTTTCAATGGAGGGAATAATTGCGTTCGAAAGAAGAGATTTGAGCAGGAGGGATATGTATCGCCGGATTATGTGCTCCCAGATGGGACTGTGGATGAGAATTTAATGAAAGCTAAAGAAGAGGGGAAGTTGTAATGTTAAGTTAGCATCTGACTCCGATACTCACTTCGGAGTTATTCATACAGGGGTTCGTTCTGAAATTGCATAACTATTTAGATATAGTCCAACTTTTTGACTTGTTATCATGATAGAACCTCACTTGCAACATATATAGTCTTTAATCAAAATAACTGAGTGTAAAGCAATTTCTACCGAACGTCCCGGTTCCTTTCAGTCCTTGCCAATCATAGTAAAAACTTTTCATCAATTGATTTTAATATTCAACATATTTTTTTAGATATTTCGCCATGGTCACAGTATGTTTAGCCTCCTTTTGCCTCGGTGGACTACCTTTAAAATTTGTTTTTTTAATGTAGTCCGCTGAAATTTTTCTTAACTCTTCAGCGTCGCATGCTGCCATTTTTTCTAATGTATCGAAACCGGCCTCATAATACAGTCGTGCTCTAATCTTTTTGACTCCAGGTATTCAAGCCAAGTCAGAAAGCTTTACTAATTCTAAAATAGATTCAACCGGTATATTTGTTTCTTTTGATAGGCTATCCCTTCCTTTTTTTGTATAACCATTGTCCAGTATTTGCTTTGCTGTATGTATTCCTTTTCTTTTCAGTTTCTCTATATTTTTCCAATTAATACCTTGAAAAGCGTTGAGTTTATATGTGCCTACTTCTATTACACCCATTAATTCTTTGGCCTTTAACACCATTTCTTCCTTGGGCAAACATTCATAATACGCATATAGACCCATAAAATACATTCGTATATTTTGTAGGTTATTCTTCTCCCCCCATATTTTAAAGTCTTCGAGGTCTTTTGGTGATGCCTTATCTATTTTCCTTTTTTTATTTTCCAATAAATATTTCTCAAAAGTTTGAGTCAATTCAATGTTTCGTTTAATTGTGGATTCAGATTTTTTATCTTTCCTCATTCTTTGAATAAATCCATTTTTATTCATCCTTACTTCCTTTCTATTAGAAGAATATTAAAACAGAGGTTTCGTGCCATTGCACGTAACAAAAGATATTTGCAATAGGTCGTATCGAGAACTTGTCTGTTTGTATTGAAGATTACAGAACGAACCATGAAATATCAAGCAATGAAAGGTTTGATATGGAAGCCTTCATTTATGAATTAATCTTCTTTAGGTCTACCTTTTAACTTATAGGATTGTGATATTCAGATGGTGTATGGAAGCGATACTTGGCTGCAATAATGGCAAGAGATCTGGAATGAGCTACTTAAGTCGTTTTGGAGCCAACCCCCATTTACATTTATTGATCAAGGACGAACATCGTTTGGTAACTGAAAAAATTATCTGGAAAAATTATTTGATTTACGGCATAGTAATCATGATAAAAACAAACATGTTAATATTGGATTATTTTCCTTTTAATCCTGCTTTTTTCGAGAACATATATGAAAGAAAACAAATCGAAACACTTTCTTTCGGAAGAAGCTTTTTCCCCAGGCATTACAAACACCTATACCAACAATGGTGTTGACCTATCCCTTATAAGATGGATGTTGTCTATGACCCCTACGCAACGTTTGCAAACCCTGCAAAAAAATATCCGCTCTGTAATGAGGTTACGTGGAGAAAAACCAACTACCTGATTTCCTGGAAATCCTTACGGCATTAACAAAACACAAGGTGGATTTTATCGTGGTTGGGGGAGTTTGTGCAGTCTTGCATGGAGCTCCAGTAACAACGTTTGATCTTGACCTGGTTCATTCTCGGTCTTCTCAAAACCTCTCAAGCCTTATGTCAGCCTTAAATGAGTTAGACGCATTTTATCGAGGACGGGTAGATCAGCGATTGAAACCAAATAAGTCACACCTTTCATCGTCGGGGCATCAACTTCTCATGACCAACGCTGGCCCTCTTGACCTTCTTGGAACAATAGGAGCGGGGCATACGTATAAAGACCTGCTTAAACACACTGTTGAATTGGAAGCAGGTGGGTTACACCTTCGCATGCTGAACCTTGAAAAATTAATCGAAATAAAAAGTGAAACCATTACTGACAAAGATAAAGTTATGCTCCCAATTCTACAGCGTCTCTTGAAAGAAAAGCAAAAACAGTGATTAGTAAAAAACTTATGCTCTGAATATATTATTTTTGAGCAATTTCTGCACGAACGTTATATATTAAGAAATCAAGGGGTTATACTCCCCCATATAGCATAGAAAAAAATTATTTAATAGCTATGCAAAAAAGAAACCTCCTGTTAAAAAATAGGTTCAGCGCTAACTAAACACACTTAACAGGAGGTCCCAAATGAATGTAGATGAGAGTATCAGGCTTGAAGAGTTTCGTCAATTAAAGAGAGAAATTCGGGGCTCAGAGGAGTATTTAATTGTCGGCATTGATATTGCCAAGGATAAGCATAATGCTTTTTTTGGCACGGCCACAGGGGAAACGCTTCTGAGGGGACTCGTCTTTGAAAACAATATAGAGGGTTTCGGTAGGCTCCGTGCCCGGACAGAAGCAATGAAAGTTCAGCACTGCCTCGATAAGGTAGTATTTGGCCTTGAACCCACGGCTAATTACCATAAGCCATTGGCGGAATACTTAATCAAGTGTGGTCGTAATGTGGTTCTTGTTTCAGGGATGGCTGTCAATAAGAATCGAGAGTTACTGGATGGTCGGTGGGATAAGCATGACACAAAAGATTCAGCCAATGTAGCGGATCTGATCTCCCAGGGTAAATGCCTGTATTATGATTATCCATCCATGCCGTTGAGGGACCTCAGGAGCTTACTATCACTCAAAAGAAGGCTAAAAAAGCAAGAGCATGGAACAAGAGTCCGTATCAGGAATCATCTATTGGCTCAATACTTTCCGGAGCTTGACAGATATTTTGGGAAAGGGTGTTCTGAAAGCTTGCCTATAGTAAAGTGGTGCTTAAATCCCGCTATGATAGCAGCAATGGAGTATGATGAGTTTGTTCAATTGGTCGCCCCTCGCCTTAAGAGTATAGGTCAAGAAAAAAGACTAAGATCGATTTGGGAGATGGCGATAGATTCCATTGGTTGCGAAATCGGTCACGATATAGACTTTGAAGCTAAGCTGATGGCGGAAGCCTTGCAACGGCTCAGAGATACTATCCATGCAGTAGATGAGCATGTTGAAAATATCTGTAGTGCTTTCCCTGAATATAGCTATCTTCTCACCATCCCAGGTTTTGGGCCTGATGTCTCCTCCAAGGTACTGGGGGCTATTGGCAATCCTTTCCGTTTTAATAATGGGAAACAGGTATTGAAACTGACCGGATATGATCTCAGTGCAAGCCGTAGTGGAAAAACTTCCAATACATCAGTGCCGGTTATTTCTAAGAGAGGGAAAGCATATTTAAGATATGCTCTTTATCAGGCGGCTTTTGTTGCTTCTACAAGCAATCCCCACTTTATTATGTATTACACGAACAAACTGCGTGGCAGAGAAAGGGAAAAAGGAATTAAGACAAAGATGAGGGTGAAGCTGGCCGCGAAGATGTTGATCATTGCCTGGACGTTGATGAAGAAAAAGGAGCCATTTAACCCTGAGTATCTGAATATAGACTAATAGTTTTATGTTTCGGCGAGAGAGCCCGGGCACGGACGTTGAGGCCATGCAAGGACCTCGGGAGGGACAATAAGGGCCTCTCGTTAGATTCCAGAACCTGGATAAGGGATTATTGGTGGCCTCCCAACAAGGGGCATATCGGATATTGATAACGATGAGGTAGGGGATTTGTTTTTGCGAGAGACTCGCCGAATAGATTACTAGCGGCCTTGAGGCTGAATGGGGTAGTATGTCTAAAATGATAGGCGGTCTGTAACTATTTGTTTTTTCAGCAGTTTATTTTTTAGCTTGACAGGAGAACATAGGATTGTCCCCTTTTATGACCTATCGCCCGTTTTCCTCACGTGGGCAATTACTCATCGTATTGTCGGTGTGTAAAGGCGGAAAGACTCTCTAATAATAAGAAGAAAGGTGAAGGCAACAGGAAAAATGGAAATAAATACCTCTCCTGGGCCTATGTGGAAGCAGCCAATTTCTTCAGAAGATATTGTCCCAAAGCAAATGCTTTTTATCAGCATAAAAAAGCTAAAACAAATGGAATAGTAGCAATCAAAGCATTGAGCAATAAACTGGCGAGGGCATCCTACTATATTATGAGAGATCAGGTGCCCTATGATCCAGAGAAGCTTTTTAGTCAATGATGAGGTGCAGCAGAGAACCGGCAAAGGGGTTGGTTAATAACCACAAGATTTGATTGGTATCTGCTGCACCCGTACATAATCAGATGGCAGTCGTTTTTTATCCTGGCTCGCCTATGCCGTGAGCTTACAAGGGGTTGGTTAATAACCATAAGATTTGTAACTCTATCCTATTGGACACGGCATGGAACCGACGATTTTCTGGGTCCGAGCAACGGACAGGGGCAGTGTATTTGAAGTACTACTTCAAATACAACAATAGCCTTGATCCCGATGGGTGACTGGTGTGGGTCAGCAATATGACCAGAACCAATAGGAAAGAAGTAACGGGTGCGAAGAAGGGGTAGAAACAAGGCCGTGCTGATGGTGATGTCTACGTCAAGCAAAAAAGGGGATTTTTTTGCAAAGGAGAGGTGTTTTTTCTCTTGACTTGCCCTTTAATGGGTGACCCCTTGTACAGGCTAACAATTGTCAAAAAAAATTTGATTCCTTTACTTACTGCTCTCCCGCCCGTCTCGTTCGGCGACAATTCAAGTGTCACAGTGCCAAAGTTCTGAGAAATCTCCGAGCTTGATATCGTCGACCTATGGGGAGATTAGGCAGCAGGCTACGCACCTCGCTCCTAACATTGCTTAATGTCTTTTTTATGGCATTGTCCTCTTTAACCAGCCTTATTAGCGGTTGAAGTGCAGATAGAGATTGGCCCAAGATTATCGCCAAAGCCAAATGCTTGCAAAACGTTTCTCTTGCCCGATCGCTGGCCTCGAGTATTGGCAAGTTGGGAAAAACAGAGACGATTCTATTCGCTTCACGTTCGAAGCCAAGTCTCTGTAACATAACCAGTAGTTCAGAGGCCTTCGAAAGGCAAAAGTCATGTGTACGCTGGTCATCTCCCCACAGCATTTTTAATTTCTCTTCCTCCCACATTACAGCAAAATTTGGTGGAATTTTGCCACGCGTACCCACATAATTCCCAACTCCCGCCCATAATAGCCCAGCGTCGATTGAACTGTATCGATCGTAATCATTGGGCAGCTCAGCCAGTTGTTTTTCAACGTACGAAGGTTCCGCCACGGTCTCAGCTATCCTGAGCATGTCCTTCTCTGGTTCCTTCAACTCCCCAATACTGACTTCTGACAAGCTTCGAAGTAACCGAGACCCGGTTACGCATGAAGGACTGTTCCACAGACAGGGTAGCTCTGGCTCCTCATCCATTATCTGCTGTCCCTCTCCCCAGAAGGTACTCCTAGCCACTTCCTGTATGATCAAGCCTAGGTTTTCTTGAGAAACAACTATAGGAGGCCCTTTGAAACCACCAAAAGGGGTGGAAGGTGGCTCACGTCCCTGTGATCCTTGCGATAACGTGGCAATGGTAGCTCGTGCCAGTAGATGGCTAAAATCAAAATACAGACCCTTCACTAGTTCTTGAAGTTGAGGATGCATCCCCAAAAGGGACTCAACGTTTGCCCTTTCAATCATACTACGAGTAAGATTCATCAGATGGTTAAAGAGTGCGTTTTGCCGATCTTCTGGCAAGGCAGCTAGTGTCATGTCAATCCTCAATTGACGGATAGAGACGTGATAGTTTTATTCTGGCATCATCAGTTCTAAATTGCCAATTGACTTTTGCATCTTTG